>Ga0255346_1004819_pt1 | contig 14350 bp, 11 predicted proteins | sample wastewater_treat_FD_194410 | JGI IMG/M metagenome (GOLD analysis project Ga0255346, IMG submission 194410) | Wastewater microbial communities from Lulu Island WWTP, Vancouver, Canada - plant22 | ecosystem: Engineered > WWTP > Wastewater > Unclassified | place: Canada: Vancouver, British Columbia... | reverse complement strand
AGGTCGAGCCGCGCCGCAAGTTCATTGAGGACAACGCTCTGAACGTCCGTAATCTGGACGTCTAAAAAGCGGTCTATCGCGTTGCAGAACACGCGGGCGGTTTGCTAAGATGCCGCCATTCCCGCCCCTGTAGCTCAGTTGGATAGAGCAACGGATTTCTAATCCGTGGGTCGCAGGTTCAAGTCCTGCCAGGGGCGCCATTTGTCTGGGTTTTATCCACAGATGGACACAGATTAACTCAGATTTTTTAGGGACGTTGCTCGGTTTTCTCTCACGGAGACACAGAGGACACAGAGTTTTTTGGGGGGCTCCAGTCGCAGGTCGCGGGTCGAACGTCGCGGATTCGGGGTGAAACCGATTGACCGTCCGTCTTAAGCGTGTATACTGGCATGCTAGCGTTGGAGTCGATCACTCCTTGGTGCAGAAATACGGCAGACGAAAAGGGAACGTGGATATGTCGGTGCGTGATCTTCACAGAAAACCGTTTGACGATGGTACTACGGACAAGCTTGATCTCTATCGTGGGTATCTGCGAGCCTGGTTGCCGACGTTTATCCACTCTCCACAATCCGTCAACACGATTCAAGTCATTGACTTTTTCGCCGGTCCAGGCAAAGATGTAGACGGTAACCTCGGTAGTCCGCTTATCACTTGCGAAGAAGTGCGTTTGGCGCTCACGAACGCCAGAACGGGCAAGCCGCCAGTTATCAACCTCGTGTTTAACGAGTACATGCCCGATAAGTATCAGGAGTTGGTCAGGTGTTTGGAGGGTATCCGCCCTGAGCTACCGGAGGCGACGTTTCATCACTCTCAAATGGATTTTCACGTGGCCTTTGCGCAATGGCTACCACTGATGCAGCGCCCTAAGACAGCCAATCTGTTGTTTTTGGATCAAAACGGCGTTAAACAGGTTACCGAGGATATCTTCCAGACGATGGCAAGTTTGCCGCGAACGGACTTTCTTTTCTTCCTTTCATCCGCTACGGCTAACCGCTTTAAGGATGATCCTTCTATCCGAGCGAGTTTGCCTCTACGGGACGAAGACTTTGTTCATATCAATGGCACAAATGTTCATCGAAGACTGACTGAAGCCTATTATCGCTGGGTTCCTGACGGAAAGCGTTTTTTCATTGCACCGTTCTCCATACGTAAGGGTGCCAATGTTTACGGACTTGTCTTTTGTTCCCCGCACCCGCGTGGTATGGACAAGTTCTTGCAACTCGCTTGGAAGCAGGGCGGCGATGCAAACTTTGATATCGATGATGACCGCATTGATCCGAGTGCGCCGTTCTTTCCGGAATTTGCTGAGTTCGAAAAACCGACGAAAGTGAAGATGTTTGAGAACGCGCTGGAACGTGCCATCAAAAATCGAGAACTGAAAACCAACAAGGCTGTTTACGAATTTGCGCTTCGTCATGGTGTCTTGGCCGAGCATGCTCGCGATGCATTGAAAAGGATGGTCAGAGATGGGCTTCTTCCAAAGCAGACTTTTCATGTTTCGTACGGCGCTTGGGAAAAAGTTGCGGCTGAGCCTATCAGATTCTGCTAGGAGGAAATACTATGAACGTCATCTATGAACCCAAAGGGCGGGCGCGGGAATACTCCGAATTAGCCTGCAATCTTTATCGGGGTTGTACGCATAAATGCCAGTATTGTTATGCCCCGGCATGCATGCGCACAACAGGCGCGATCTGGCATGCCGCCGCACAGCCGCGTACGGCCGTGTTGGAGGGCTTCGAGAGGGATGCGAGCAAGTTAAGGGGCGACCCGCGCCGTATCCTTTTTTGTTTTCTTTGCGACCCTTATCAGCCAATAGAAAGAAAAGAGCGACTAACCCGACAAGCGCTCACTATTGTTGGCAAATATCAGTTGCGGAGCCAGATTTTAACTAAAGGTTGTGCCGACCTGATTCGGGATGACCTCGGATTGATGAAGCGCGTGGGAACACAACTAGGCATCACCCTTTGTTTTACGGACGATATGGACCGGCAGAAATGGGAACCGAACGCCTCGTCCGTGGCTGATCGATTTTCCATCCTGAAGGCCGCGCACAAGGAGGGTGTGTTTACTTGGGTCAGCCTCGAACCAGTTATCGACCCAGACCAAGCACTACAGGTGATCCGCGAAGCTCACTCTTATGTGAACTACTGGAAGATTGGCAAACTCAACCACATGAAAGCGGTCGAAAACCAAGTAGATTGGCGTAAATTTTTGAGTGATGTTGAAGCTCTACTGAAAAGCGTCGGCGCGAAGTACTACATCAAAAATGACCTGCAAAAGGTTGGTCTTTGCAAAACATCCTTAGTCCTAGAATCCTCGACGGAACGTAAAACGAACGTAAAAACGAACGCTTGACCGTATTTGCTAAGGTACTTATCATTCGGGGCGTTGATAAGCCCTCTCTATGCGTACGCCGCACGAGGTGAGCTCCATGGTACTGCCGGACAAGACGAGATGGCCACACGACAACGATGGCAAATTACGAAGGATGCAGTAATAGTGATTGCACTTCACAGAAATGAAGTCCCCGCTCTTGGGACGCAAGAAGCTTCTGTTCCTTCTTGAGCTGCATGACGGTCCTAAGTTCGTTGAGTTCAACCTTTCGGACTACGAAACCGTGATTGGGAAAATAGGGCCTCTAGTGCGCCGCCACGTCGCGGAATCGGTGCTTCGGTGGGCACACGTCAACCGCCTATTCGTGTTGAACATTATGGAAAAATCGGGACTGATGACGCCAACGCAAACACCGTCATCGCCCCCCTCATGTCCATCCGAGTATCCCGTTACTCGGTCGTCACACAACAGGGCCCCGCTACGCCAGCAAGCCGAGAGGCTTGTTTCCATGGCGGAGTTAAACGCCATGGGCATCTTCCTACCGTTGTCGGAGAAATTCCCAGTCCTACGCGAGGTGGATATGGAACACTGGAACTTCATCGTGACAGTGGCAGGCGTTTTCATGGCCGGCCTTCATCTCAGGAACGCGCACATTGGCGATGCTCGTGAAGAGCAATTGATGACAACGATATCGGAATCTCTCGACGAATGGGATGCCGATGGTGACCGCGGCTTCAAGGATTGCCAGCAGCTTTACGAGAGCGAATATGATCGCCTCGCTGCTGCTGGGCATACCCCCCAATTTCTTGCCAGCGACGCTGTGGGCAAGTGGATAGTTTGGAATGCTCTCGGCAGAGCACCTCGCACCAAAGAAGAATGCATGCTCGTTCGTGCAGTCGGAATAATGGTCACCGAAGCATTCCTCGACTGGTGGAAGGGATAGACCGCCAATAGACCGATTTACGGTTGACGTCCGCTTTGTTTGAGACTACGCTCATGAAAACGCTACAGAAAGGCCGCCCATGAAACTTGAATCCCGTATGGATTACTCCGTCGTCCCAACAGGCACGGCCAGTGTCGTGCACGTCCTGCTTACCATCACGGCCCCCGACTCCCCGGCGGGCAGGAAAAGACCAGCGCTCAATCTCGCGGCCGTCCTAGACCGTAGCGGCTCGATGGACGGCGAGAAGCTCGACTACGCCAAGCGCTCCACCCAGCTCCTTCTCGATCAGCTCGCCCCCGATGATCGCTTCTCGCTCGTCACCTTCGACGACGAGGTCCAGCCCCTGGTGGAGTCCGCGACGGTCTCCGATCCGACCGCACTCAGTGCCGCGATTGCAGGTATCAGGACCGGGAACACCACCAACCTGAGCGGAGGGTGGCTCAAGGGCATAGAACTTGTCAGCCGCAACGCCTCGGAGGAGTGTGTCAACGCCGTGCTCCTGCTCACCGACGGGCAGGCCAATGTTGGCATCGTTAACCCGGATCAGCTCACCGCCCTGGGCCAGAACGTGCTCAAGGACAAGAACATCCGTACCAGTTGCCTTGGCCTGGGTGCCGACTTCAACGAAGACCTTCTCAAGCGCGTTTCCGAAGCTGCCGGCGGACGCTTCTACTACATCGAAAGCCCCGATCACGCCCCCGAAGTCTTCAAGGAAGAACTCGGCGGCCTGCTCGACACCGTCACGCAGAACGTCGAAGTCTCTCTCGACTTCACCGATGGCGTGATCGGCGTGGCTCAGCTCACCGGTCACCCGTGGAAGGCCGAAAAGAGTTCCTACCGCGTGTTGCTCGGCGACTTCCACGCCGCCCAAGTCAAGCACGTCCTGCTTGCCGTCCAGTTGCCCGCTCTGGCCGAACCGACCGATATGCACCTCGCAAGCCTGAGCATGACCTACGCCGAACTCCGCGAGGGCGCGGTCGACCTCAAGAGCCAAAAGCGGAACCTGATCGTCGGCGTCGCCAACGCCATCGAAGCGGCCATCCCAGGCGACCCCGAGGTTATTCTCCACATCGGCCTGCAGCAGGCCGCAAAGGCCCGCCTCGATGCCGTCAGCGAATTGGACAACGGCGACACAGCCGCAGCCATCCGTGTGCTTAGAGCCAACCGCGATCATCTGCGCGAACTTGCCCCCGGCGCCTCAACCCCCGCCCTGCTCGAAAACGAGGCTCGCGAACTCGAACGCCGTGCCGACGAACTTCTCGACGAACAGAAGCTGCGTGAATCCCGCAAGTTCATGGTCAGCGAAAGCGCAAACATCCTACGCTCCGACATGCAAAGAACCTTTTCATCCCGCTCTCGCCACGACCGGTCGTCAAATACCGACGGTCACGCGAAATCCTGAAGTCTTTTAGGCTTGAATCTTCATGGCTGCCTTGATCTGCGGCGTGAGCACGGCGGGTTCGCGCCGCAGCGTAGCAAGGTCAAAACGCGGCAGCAGATCGCGCAACGTAAGCCTTTCGCCCCATACGGCCCAGCCGCACCACCACGCGAGCAGACCGATGACCTGTTCCGGGGTGATGCCCGCCGCGCGCAGCGCACTGATGCGGGTATCGCCGTGACGTTTGGCGAGGCGCCGCCCCTCCTCGCTCACCACCAGCGGTACATGGACGAAGGCGGGCGGCGTGAGATTCAATGCGCGGTAGAGCAGCAACTGACGCGGGGTGGCCGGCAGCAGGTCATCGCCGCGCACAACCTCGGTGACGCCCATCGCGGCATCATCCACGACCACGGCGAGCATATAGCCCGCGCCGTCCGGGTCACGCGCGAGCACGAAGTCGCCGCTGGCCGTGCTGACCTCTTGCTCGCAGAGGCCACAGAAGCCATCCTCGAAACGCACGATCTCGCCCTGCGGCACGCGGAAGCGCCAAGCGGGCAGGCGGTCGGGGGGCAGGACGCGCCGCGCGGCCTCGTAGTCCGCAAAGCGGTCGCGACAGAGACCGGCGTAGAAGAGGCCGTCTTCGGTGTGAGGCGCGGACTGGCCGCACTCGACATCGCGCCGCGAGCAGACGCAGGGATAGGCGAGGCCGCGCGCACGCAACATCTCCAAGGCGCGAACGTAGTGGATCCGCCGTTGCGTCTGCGTGTAGGGCGCGTACGGACCGCCGATGTCCGGTCCCTCATCCCAGTCCAGGCCGAGCCAGCGCAGGTCCGTAAGCGCCGCACCGGCCGCGCCGGGCTTGTTCTTGGGATGATCAAGGTCCTCCATGCGCAGCAACAGCGTGCCGCCACGGCTACGTACACTCAGCCACGCGATCATGAAGGTACGGGCATTGCCGAGGTGCAACGCGCCAGTGGGGCTGGGCGCGAGCCGTCCGCGGAGTCTGCCAGACTTGAAGTTTTGCGTCATGCGGACATGTTACGCCGTCACCCACCGCGAGGGAAGCCGAAAAATGGCTCACGGATTTCGTTGATAGGCAACAGGTTACGAAAAAACACAAAATGTAGTGGACATCCCATGCACGAACTACTATATATAGACACGTTTCACAAGGCTCCCAATTTTCGCCGATGCCAAACTCTGGGTATTCCGGATGGCAGAAGTGTGCGAATGTTGGTCGTCTAAGGGTTTTTCACGGGGGAGATGCGTGCCCCTCCGCAGACCGTCGTGTCACACACTTTCCCATTCCCGCACGCAGAGGAAGCACCATGAGTATTGAAGCGTTGAAGGACTATGTATTCACCTCGAAATATAGCCGGTACATCCCCGAAAAAATGCGGCGCGAGACCTTCTCCGAGGCGGTCGAGCGCGTGATCGACATGCACCGCCGGCATTTCAAGTCGAAAGGAATCGAGGTCGAGGATCTGTTGCAGGTCTGCGAACAGGCGATGAAGCAGAAGATGGTGCTGGGCAGCCAGCGGGCGATGCAGTTCGGCGGCGAGCCGATCCTGCGCAAGCACGCGCGCATCTACAACTGCACCACCTCGTACTGCGACCGCCCGCGATTCTTCCAAGAGGCGCTGTGGCTGTTGTTATGCGGCTGCGGTGTGGGTTTCTCGGTGCAGACGCATCACATCACCAAACTCCCGGGCATCGCCAAGCCCGGCGCCGCGAATGCCACCTACGTGATCCCGGACACGATCGAAGGGTGGGCCGATGCATTGGGCGTGTTGCTCTCCAGTTACTTCTCCACGCGCCAACCTTTCCCGGAGTATGCGGGCACGACCGTGCAGTTCGACTACACGCAGATCCGCCCTAAAGGACGTCCGATCTCCTCCGGCATGGGTCGCGCGCCGGGGCCTGAGCCGCTGCGCCGCAGTCTGGAAAAGATCCGCGAGTTGCTTGATAAGCGTCTGGCCGAAGGCCACACGCGCCTGCGGGCGATAGATGCTTACGACATCTTGATGCACGCTTCCGACGCCGTGCTCTCGGGGGGTGTGCGCCGCAGCGCCACGATCTGTCTCTTCTCGCCGGAAGATGACGAGATGGCGACCGCCAAGACCGGCAACTGGTTCACCGAAAACCCGCAGCGCGCGCGTTCCAACAACTCCGCCATGTTGCTGCGCGACAAGACCCCGCGCGAGCAGTTCGCCAAACTCATGAAATCGGTCAAAGAGTTCGGCGAACCGGGCTTTGTCTGGACCGACCATCTGGATATGACCTTTAATCCGTGCGCTGAGATCGGTCTCTATCCGCAGATCGATGGCGTGTCGGGCTTCGCCTTCTGCAACCTCTGCGAGATCAACATGGGGTGCGTGGACAACAAGGAGAAGTTTGAAGCCGCCTGCCGGGCGGCAGCGATCCTCGGCACCCTGCAGGCCGACTACACTGACTTCGGCTACCTCGGCGAGGTCAGCACGCGCATCGCCAAGCGCGAGGCGTTGCTGGGCATCTCAATGACCGGTATGATGGAGAACCCCGACGTGGCGTTCGATGCCGACTTGCAACGCGAGATGGCTGCGCTCATCCTTGAGGTCAACGCTCAGGTGGCCAAGCGCATCGGTATCAATCCGGCGGCCCGCACCACCTGCGTCAAGCCGGCCGGCACCACGAGCAGCATCCTCGGCACGTCGTCGGGCATCCACCCCCACCACGCCAAGCGCTACTTCCGCCGCGCACAGGCGAATGAAGACGAGTTGCTCGTCGATTTCTTCCGTGCGCAGAACCCCAAGGCTGTCGAAAAGTCGGTCTGGAATCCCAACGGCACTGATGTTGTGCTCACCTTCTGCATACAGGCCAGTCCCAATGCATTGACCAAGCGCGATGTCGATGCCGTCGAGTTGCTGCGCAAAGTCAAGCTCACCAAAGAGAACTGGATCGACGCCGGTAAGCGTCCCGAGCTCTGCGCACAGCCTTGGCTCAGCCACAACGTCTCGAACACCATCTCGGTCAAGGACAGCGAATGGGCGTCGGTCGAAGAGTTCATCTTCGAGAACCGCAACGCTTTCGCCGGCGTGTCGCTACTGCCGGAGGGCGGCGACCTCGACTACCCGCAGGCCCCCTTCTGCGAAGTGCTGAGCGATGACGAGATCGTGGCGATTTACGGCGTGGGCGCGCTCTTCGCCTCGGGCCTGATCGTGGACGGCTTGCAGGCTTTCGACGACAACCTTTGGGCCGCTTGCGACTGCGTGCTCGGTCGCGGCGAGAACCTTGAAGCGCCGACCGCCAAAATCTATCCCAAGCGTGTCTACGAGGCGATTGAAAGCGTGCGCGAAGCAAAGTTGGACTGGCTGCGGCGCGCCCGCAAATTCGCTAAAAATTACTTCGGCGGCGACACGTTGAAAATGACGCGCTGCCTCAAGCGCATTGATGCCTGCAAGCTGTGGGAAGACCTCAACCGCACCAACACGCCGGTGGATTACACGCTGCTCGTTGAGCGCCAGGACAACACGACCGTCACGCAGACCGTCGCCTGCGCCGGCGGCACGTGTGAGCTGATCTGACGCGCAAAAAATTTGGAGTGCGGCGGCAAGCGGTATCCCGCGCGACGCCGCTTTTTGAGCAGAGGCACACTATAGGCCGCGCTCGGTCAGGCTGTCTTCATCAAGCCCTAGATAGTGGCCCAGTTCGTGCAGCAGGGTGTCGCGCACTTCTTGACGGAAGCGGACGGGATCGCCTCCGGCCTCATCACGGAGGTTTTCGACAAACAGGCGAATCGCGCCCGGCAACGGCTCGGCTTCGTCTACGGTCTCGGCGAAACTGGCACCGATGAAGAGCCCAAGAAGGTTTTCGTCGTCGCCCTCTTCCAGTTGCTCGTCGGGCTTAGGACGCGACTCCAGCGTGACCGTCAGGCTGGAAAGGCAAGCGCACAGATCAGATGGCAGTGCCGCATACACCGCCGCCACCTCTTGATCCGCCAGATTGTACCAGTCTATCGCCAATGGCCCCCGCCCTACTCTAGCGGTTCGAGCAGATTGTGTTTGTAGAGCAGGCCGACGGCGCGCACATCAAGTGTGTGCCCGGCACGATAGGAGACTACGCGCCCAACGAAGCGTCCGATATCGATCAACGCTATTGCCGCCAACAAGTCGAGCGTGGCGCGATGCCAGACCGGCTCAAGCGCCTTGCCGCTGTCCTCTTGCACGAAACGCGGCTCGCCGTAATACTTGTGCTTGCCGTGGATCAGGATGTTGTCGGTCGTATAGCCGAGATTACGCATATCCGCAAAAAGAAACCCGAACAGGCGGACCATTAACATCTGACGGTGCGAAGCGTTGGTGCGCGCAAACGCACCGTGGCGGAAACTGTCCGGTGTGACGTCAAAGACGATGCGCTGCTGGCCGATGATCGAGTTGAAGTCGATCGCCACATCCAGGCGCAGCTTTTTCTCGCCGTTTTCAGGTGGCAAGAAGATCAGGAAATCGTTGCGGTTACCACCGAAGGTAACAGGTTCTTTGACAGTCACGTACCGCGCGGGTTCGTCACGCTCGACAATCTCGCATTGCTCAACCGCCTCGACCAGATCGACGCTGCTGCGATCAAAGAGCGGTGGGTCGCCGGAGTTGGTGCTGATCACCACATCGTCCACCCCCATGCCCAAGCGCAGGGCGATGATATGCTCGACCATACGCAGATAGTTGTGCGGGTTACCGCTGCGCAGCACGATGTTGCGCGCGGAGGTCCACACATTGCGGATCGAGACCAGCGTCATGAGCTGCTCGTCAAGGTCGGTGCGATCGATCCACCAGCCGGCATTTTTCGAAGGGCCGAAGGTCAACGTACGCCGGACACGGCCGGTAAAGGTACCGGGGCCGGTCACCGGACGCTCGCCGCCCAACGTCGTGCGGCGCGGCGAATAACCGGCGTCGCCCTCGCACAGCATTACCTGATCCACGGGCTGGGCGTGAAACCGCTCCATCGCCTGCCGTACCGCCTGAGTTTCGCCCAGCACAGTCCTGCCGGACGGATATGAAAACTCCATAAGACGCTTGCGCTCCCCGCCTATTTCTTCTCGGCATCCTGCGCCGCCTTAGCGGCCCGCTCCGCCTTCATCTTCTCGTATCCCGAAAGCGGCTTGGACGCTTCGGGTTTGTCCTCGGTCTTGATACCCGCCGTTTCGAGCAGCTCTTTGAGGTGCTTCACATAGGCCTCGGCGCCACCCTCCTTGTATCCGGTCCGACCGAGCTGCTTGCCTTCGGCATCGAGTAAAAATATCGTGGGGTAACCGCGCACGCCGTACTTGGACGCCAGCTCACCGTTCTGCTTTTTGATCTTGTCGGATATTTTTTTCGATCGCGGGAAGTCCGCCTCAAACAGGATCAGATTGTCGGCAGCGAACTTTTCGAACGCTTTGGTGTCGAGCGCTTCTTTCTTGAGACGCACGCACCAGCTGCACCAATCGCTACCGGTGAAGAAGGCAAGAATCGGCTGCTTGAAGGTCTCCGCCTCCTTTTGGGCCTGCTCGAAATTATCGATCCACCCCTTGGACTTTACAGGCTCATTATCCTTCTTCGCCCACGACTGCGCCTGCACGCAGGCGGCAAACACGGCTACTGCACACGCCATCAGCAAGGTCTTTTTCATGCCCATTCCTCCCGGTTTCGTACTTACACCAACACATCGTCACCCTGATACCGCCAGCCGCCGCGCCAAGCGGGGCAGGCCGGGGTCACGCGCACCCAAAGTCGCCAACACGCCTCCTGTACCAGCCTGAGCACGCATAACGGCCTCCGCATCGTCAAGGCTTCCGACGGGCAGTACTTTAACACCTTTTTCACGGAGCATGGAAGCCAAAACGTCGCTGCCGACCGAACGGTCGGCAGTGCCGCCCGCGTCATAGACCGGCAGCAACAGCAACGTGTCCTGCGGTCGGCAGACAGCGGCGAATGCCTGCGCCAACCCCTCCAGCATTTTGCGCAGCGGCGCATAGCCGTGTGGCCGCCAGACAGCGCACACGCCGGCCGGAAAGGCCGTAGCGAGGGTGGTCCAAGCGGCCGCGAGTTTTTCAGGATTGTGCGCGTAGTCATCGACCACCGTCGCCGCGCCGCAACGGCCCACGCGCTGCAAGCGGCGCTCGACACCGCCAAACGCCGCCAGTGTAGCGGCCAGCCGCCCGGGTGCCGCCCCCAGTACGCGCGCCATACGTACCGCATGCCACGCATTATGGACGTTGTGCAGACCGGGCATCGGCACCCGATACGTAACGCCCTCAAACTGGAAGGAACCGCCCCACCCTTCTGCGCGCGCCTCGGCTGGTCCGCCGCCAGCGTCGCGTCCATCGATCACCGTGCCCGGCACCCGCGCACGGAAGGAGGCGAAGAGCGCCAGTGTTTCATCCAGCCCGAAATGATCCGCCGAAGCGTTGGTGATGATCGCATGCTCAGGGTTGAAGACCATCAGCGAGCGGTCGGACTCGTCGGCCTCGATCACCGCCCACTCGCCCGCGCCTTTTCGGACCGATCCGATGCGTGCGCCGTCCGCACTCCAGCCTGCCACCGCCGCGCCGTTGACGACCAGCGGATCGAACCCCGCGCCCCCCAGCAGACAGCCCAGTATCGCCGTCACCGTGCTCTTGCCACTGGTGCCGGTCACGGCGATCAGACGTCGCCCCTCGGTCAACCGCGCCAGTTCAGCCGCGCGGTGTACGACCGGAACCTCCAACGCCTGGGCGCGCAACACCTCCGGATTGTCCGACTCGATCGCGCTGCTGATCACCAACCGCTTGGTTTGCGGCGTGATGCCTGTCCCGTCCTGCCGACAGAGCCGCACGCCCTGCGCCGCGAGGCAGGTCAGCACCCCGGTCTCGTCCCCCGCGTCCAGCAGACGGTCCGAGCCACTGACTTTTTCGCCCTGATCCAGCAGCGCCTGCGCCAACGCGCTCATCCCGACGCCGCCGATACCCGCAATGTGAATCTCTCGCTGCATGTCATGTTCCTTTGTCATTGATAGTCGTCCGTCAACCATGCCAACCCGTCCGGGCGACGCCTGCGCGTGTTCAGCCAGACTGCCAGTACCAGCAACACGCCGAACCAGAGCCAAACCAACCAGAGGGGCCAAGACTTGATACGCATGTTCGTCCCAGGGAGTGCCACCGTTATCTGGGCAGACCTAACCATCAACCAAGTGAAAAAACCAGCGGCGTTATTGAAGCAACCAGCCACCCACTCGCTCACCGTGCTCGTGGCCACACCGAGACAACCCGCGACCACAATGAAAAACGAACACGGTCCCACCGCCAGATTCGCAAAGAGCCCGCCCGGTGTGAAACGCCCAAAATAGTGGGCGGTCAAAGGGAGCGACGCCATCCAAGCCGCCAGCGACACGGCGAATGAATCCGACAACCACGTGATCGCATGCGCCAGCATGTTCAGACGGCGCGCGTGCGCCTTCGCGCCGGCGGCCCGCGCCAGATTCGCGCGCTCGGTCAGGCGCGCAACGCGAAACAGCCGATGCCCCATCTGACAGAAGGGACGGCAAAAAGCCACCAGTCCGCCCATCACGGTGAACGAGAGTACACTGCCGATATCAAAAATCAGCCAAGGTTGGATAACGTGTACAATCAACGCTGTGCCCGCCAGCGCCATCAGCGCGTTCGGCCGGCGACCGATCAGCGGCGCGGCCAGATAGAGCAGCGCCATGAGGCAGGCGCGCACCGCAGGCGGCCGCGCACCGGTGAGCGCCGTGTAGAAGATCAAAAGCGGACCGCTTATCAAGACCCAATAGGTGCGCGGAATACCGCAAGCGGCGACCGCAAGGCTCAACACGGCCGCCACCAAAACGATATGCAAGCCGGAAATGGAGTAGACATGAATCGTGCCGGAATCCACAAAGACGCGGCGCAGCGCAGGCGGCATCACATGACGGTTGCCTAGCAACATCGCCTGGTTGAGCGCCGGGATGTCGCCCCACGTCTCGATGCCGATCACCACGCGCCGGGACGCGGTACGGCGGGCGTTTGCGACACGCGCACGCCAAGCCGACGGACTGATCTCCGCCAGTCGGGAAGCGCGCCCCTCTCCACTGTTGACGGCCAGATACAACAAACCGTTACGCTTCTTGCGCACACGCCCCGAACCGCGTATACGCCAGATTTCACCGGGCTGCGGTGTCTCGCCGGCCGCCTCCTTGGCCGTGCCGAACCAAGCGACCTCCACCGGCAGGTGACGGCAGGCAAAGGTGCCGTCCTCGGTGTGCAACTTTTCGGCCTGAAAAGTGTGCTTGGCCGCGCGCCCACGCAGCGGCTGGACGGTCACCTCCGGCCCCACGCGACAGACGTAAGTCTGTGGTTGAGTGAGCGCATGGAAGCGGCGCGCCTCGTTATCGCGACCGGCGCGGTCACGCGCCGCCAACGTCCAGCCGACCAGCAAAAAACAGAGCGCGACCAGGATGCTCCGCAGCGAAGCGCGCACAACGACCACCGCGCATGCACACAACAGCGCAGCACCGGCCACGGCAAGCCACGCGCCAGCCCGGTAACCGCACACGATCCCGACCAGCAGACACGCCGCAGCGGCCAACAGCGGCTGGCGGTCGAGCCAATGGCCCGCCGCCGTCGTCGTCCGCATGTAAAGGTCCCTGAAGCCGCACACGCTCTCTTCCGTCTCCCCAATCGCCCGTTATCGATGATCGTCATGGTACTAGAGTCGGGTGCACCCCGCAACGGTAATCGGTTAGTGACAGAGCGGGGCTGGCCTCAAATCGCAAGTCGCGGGTCGCGAGTCAACCCTTATTGCGACCACTCAGTGGTCGCAATGATGAGTGTAAAAGCTCTGCTCTGTTGTTTCACGGGACAACTAGGGGACAGGCAGTTAGACGACTACACACAATCATAATGCCCGTGCCGATGAACGCATTCGGCGCGTTGTCGTCGATCATGACGCGCGCGTCGCGCGGGCACTCGGCCGCGAACGCGGCGGTGCCTTCGTCAAGGACGAGGTTCACATGCTCGTCCCCCTCGACGCGCCCGTCGCGCAGCGACAGGATTTCGACGGTCACGGAATCCTCGCCTGCGGGAATCGTGGCGGAGAGCGGACGCTGCACAAAGTCCACTCCGTTTACCGCGTCGCCCGAGAACGTGTAGGTCACCGTCAACGGCTGCGAAAGGTCGCCGCCGCGCTTGATGCGGAACACGCCTGGGGACGACGATCCCTCGGTCGTCCGGTCCACGTCGGGGACTACCCACACGGGCGGCTTGGCGTCGAGCGGTTCGCTGTAGGTCCATATCGTGCCCACTTTCGTGCCGACGTAAAGTTTGCGCCCCAGAACGCCGATACTATGTGCATCCGATGGAGCGTTCGTGCTCAACGTTGTCCAATTCTGCAAGTTGGTTGTGCGCATCACCATTCCATCGTACCCCAGCGTATACAGCGCCCCATCGGAAATCACGTAATCACATACGTAGTTTTGCGACACCGCCGTGGGAGCACCAGTGCCATTAAAGGAATGGAGGTAGTTATTGATCTTCAAAACCATGACCCCCGCAAAATTGGAAGCTTTGCTGCCGTACTTTCCGATGCCGTAGCTGTTCGTTGTCCATGTCGTGCCGTCATACGAACTGCATGCGCCGGATGAGCTGCTCTGTAAATACATTTTCCCGCCAACCGTGCCGACAAAATAGAAGCGGCTGTAGTCGTCGT
>Ga0255346_1004818_pt1 | contig 14350 bp, 17 predicted proteins | sample wastewater_treat_FD_194410 | JGI IMG/M metagenome (GOLD analysis project Ga0255346, IMG submission 194410) | Wastewater microbial communities from Lulu Island WWTP, Vancouver, Canada - plant22 | ecosystem: Engineered > WWTP > Wastewater > Unclassified | place: Canada: Vancouver, British Columbia... | reverse complement strand
AAAAGCACAATGTTTCGTAGAATTAAGTAAAATTGCTTTAAATTTCGCCTTGATGATGATAAAGCTTCGCCTGTGAAATTATCAAGGGTAAAATGAACGTGCTAAAGCACGCCCTTGACAATTTCAAGGACGAATCATTAAAAAGCTTTTTAGGCGAATTTCAAAATTGATTTATGCTACAAGAAGAAAGTGCCTCTTCTGTTTAGTAGTAAGGTTTAAACCGGCTACTTGAGCAGGTGTTAATCCGCTGAGAGCTGAATGAGGTCTGACAAAATTGTAAAAAAAGATAAACATGCTAATCATATTATTTGCAGAGTCAAATGAGTTGAAACCTTGTTTAGTTTTGTACCAAGCTTTAAATTGATGATGAAAAGATTCAATTAGGTTGTTGGAAATATCATCTTTAAAACTCTCAACACGAATGTGTTTAACTTTATCACCTAATACAGACTTAACAGGCACCTTGTAGGCACTATATCGATCACTAACAATAGAATTAACTGTGCCTAGGTCCTTAACAGAATTAAACAGAGTAAAAGCTTGATTAGAATCTCTATATGGTGATAAATGAAAGCCTAAAACGAAGCGGGTTTCAGAGTCAATTACAAACCAAATATAGTATTTTTTGCCCGATATTTTTACTACAGTTTCATCAGTATGCCATTCATCAGAATCAAAATTTAGCATTGGCATGAGTTCTAAAGAAAGATTATTAAACAAAGGTGCAAACTTCTTACACCAATTGCTGATGGTTGTATGCGAGACTTTTACATTATTAACAACTCTAAGTATTAAGGCGATGTTTCTAAAAGAATTTTTGCCTAGATAGAACATAGAAAGAGCAGTAATAATGATATGCAAAGGATAACGCATACGTTTAAAATCGGTCTTGCCAACAAGCTTAGACATAGATGCAGGCAAAATGGCATTGGTTTTAGGAACAAACATTGAGTGATTACATTTTTTATCACCGCACCTAAAATTAGAGTAAAAATCATAATCGTGGTGAAGAAAAGTTGCCTTTCCACAAATGGGGCAGCGAGGATAATTTTTATTAGGTCTATATGAAGGCCTATCAGGCGCAAACTGATGTTTGCAGTTACGGCAAAGATATTTTTGAAAACCAGATTTATCTTTACCATAACGATAAAATGAATGATTATTGTTGCACTTTGGACACTTTATTGATACAATTTTTTGCATGAGGGCTTCATCCTTTCTGGGAGGTATTTGTTTTCTCGCAAAAACATTGTACCATAAAGGGGTTGGAGTCCTCAATTTTCATTTAAGTTTACAAAACGAAACATAGTGAAAGGAGAGTTTTTATGGTGGAGAAAAAATATGAATACAGTATTACTGATGACAAAATAATCGAAAAGATTGTAGATGATGAGAATATTAACCTAAATCATATGGTTCTTGTAAAAGGAACAGGTCTTCCTGAGCACTATTCCAATTCCAATGTTTATATGATAATTGTACGTGGGGAAATGACTTTGCAGTTAAATGAACAGGAACCACATCTTTATACCAAGGGAGATATTATTAATATCCCATATAAAACAAAAATGAATGTCAAAAATCAAGACGAAGAAATATTGGAATTCTTTGTAGTAAAGTCACCCAATCCTAAAAACTACAAGGAGAAGGAGTGATGAGGGGTGGATATTTTTACAGTATCGTTATGGGGAATAACAGGGGCTGCGTTTATCGCATCCCTTGTTAAAGATAAGCAGAAGACATTCAATTCAATGAAAATGGCAAAAGGTATGATGAAAAATATGGTCGGACAGATAATAGGCATTTTACTGCTTATAGGATTGATTTTGACCTTCATACCGCCTGAAGTTATAAAGAGTACTCTAGGAGAATCTAATACATTTATTTCAACCATTGTTTCTGCTTTGGCCGGCAGCATTACATTAATTCCGGCCTTTGTAGCGTTTCCTCTGGTAGGCTCTCTTGTAGATGCAGGTGCGAGTATTATTCCGGCAGTTGCTTTCCTAACTACTCTTACAATGGTCGGACTGGTGACATTCCCATTGGAAAAGAGGGAATTTGGTTTGAAATTTGCAACCATACGCAATATTTTTAGTTTTGTATTTGCGATTATGATAGCATTGGCGATGGGAGTGATTATGTGAAGATAATCGAAATATTTAAAAAGAACAAACTGCTGACAGCAGTATCTCTGGCGTATGTTATTCTATTTATAGCAATACCCGATAAGGCTTATTTATCTGTTAAAAACAGCATGTATTATATTATAGAGATGTTGCAAATTATGCCTGTGATATTTATACTTACATCAATTATAGAAGCATGGGTTCCTAAAGAAGTAATCATGAAAGGTTTTGGAGAGAAAGCAGGAATAAAGGGGAGTGTATTCTCATTCTTATTGGGCAGTTTTTCAGTAGGACCTATCTACGCTGCATTTCCAATCTGCAAAATGCTTTTAAAGAAAGGTGCCAGCATCGCAAATGTAGTCATTATATTAAGTGCATGGGCGGTCATAAAAGTCCCCATGCTTGCTAATGAAGCAAAGTTTTTAGGGGTACAGTTCATGGGAATAAGGTGGATATTGACAGTTATAGCCATAATCATAATAGCATATCTGATGACTATATTTGTAAAAAAGAAAGATATTCCTGTTCAGGATGAACAGGACATTGGTAAAGTAACTGGTATTGATATTAAAGAACAATATTGTATTGGATGTGGATTATGTGAAAAATTGTTGCCCCGGCATTTTGAGGTGATTGATAAAAAAGCAAAATGGAAGGAGTCAATCCTAAATGATGTACAAATAGATGAACTAAAACCAGTAATCGCTAAATGTCCTGTTAAGGCTATAGGTTTTAAATGATATTCGGAAACTATGAATTGTGTTAAGTCATTTAACCTTACAGTAAATGTAGAGAAAGGTCACATTTGCTGTAAGGTTTTTTATTTTAAATCATCCATATAAAATTCATGAATAAATGGCATTTGACAATAACATAATATGGATGTATAATGTAATTGGCAAATGCCAATTACATAAGGAGGCGCTTAAAATGTCTAACTGTGAAAATTGTCCTACAAAAGAGGACTGCAAAACAAAAGAGGGATGCATGATAGAAAACAATCCGTATAACTTTGTAAACAAAATAATCGGCGTTATGAGTGGGAAGGGAGGTGTTGGCAAATCAACGGTATCCGCTCTTATTGCAGAAGAATTAGATAAAAAAGGTTATAAAGTAGGTGTCCTGGATGCGGATATAACAGGACCCAGTATTCCAAGGCTTCTTAAAGTAAAAGACAAGAAAGTCCGGTCAAATGAACTGGGAATTTTACCGGTGACAAATGAAAATGGAATAAAGGTAATGTCGCTGAATCTACTGATGGAAGATGAGGAGCAGCCTGTTATATAGCGGGGGCCTTTAATTGCAGGAACAGTAAAGCAATTTTGGACTGATGTCTTCTGGGGTGACCTTGACTATCTGGTTATAGATATGCCTCCAGGGACAGGGGATGTTGCGCTAACGGTGATGCAGTCTATTCCCATTAATGGGATAGTGATGGTATCGGTACCTCAGGATTTAGTATCCATGATAGTCGCAAAAGCAGTGAATATGGTTAGAAAAATGGATATTAGGGTTATCGGTATAGTTGAGAACATGAGTTATATTATATGCCCTGATTGCAACAAAAAAATCAGAATATTTGATAGTGAAAACACAGAAGGGTTTTTAAGCAAATTAGACTTAAAACTTCTTGGGGAATTGCCTATGTGTAGTGATATAGCCAATCTTTCCGAGAAAGATAAAACAATACAAAATGCATCATTGGATGAAACAGTAAGTAATATTGTTGAAAGGATAATGCTTTCAGTCAATGAAAACAAATAAAAAGATAATTGGAGGGGTATTTCATGAAAATAGCAGTTTCTTCGATGAGCAAGGATTTAAACAGCATGCTGGATGTGAGATTCGGAAGATGTAATTACTTTGTAATCTATGACACTGAAGAAGGGCTGGTAAAGACAATTGAAAATAAGGGACAAATGTCAGGAGGCGGGGCAGGAATTGCAGCAGCCCAGCAAATCATTGATGAAGATGTGGATGTCGTTATCACTGGAAATATGGGACCCAATGCCTTTAACCTGTTTAAAAATTCGGATATTAAAGTCTACCGATGTGGAAGCATTAAGGTTGAAACGGCTGTACAACTGTTCAAAGAAGGGAAGTTAGAAGAGTTAACCCAGGCAGGTCCTGCCCATGCAGGGATGGGCATGGGAACAGGCAGGAGATTCAGAGGGGGAAGGTAGGTTGAACATAGCCATATTAAGCGGAAAGGGAGGGACAGGGAAAACTACCATATCCACCAACCTTTCTGTTATTACAGGTGCCAATTACATTGACTGCGATGTGGAAGAGCCTAATGGGTTTATATTTTTAAAGCCCTCTCAAATAAAAAGAGAAGAAGTTAAGGTGGATTATCCTGTTGTGGACAGCAGCAGATGTACCTTATGCGGAGAATGTGCAAAAGTGTGCCAGTTTAATGCACTGGTAAAAACAAAGAAAGACATTATGCTCTTTGAAAAACTCTGTCATGGCTGCCATGCCTGCGGGATAGTGTGTAAGCAAAGTGCTTTAACTTTTGGTAAACGGATAATAGGGACAATTGAGGAAGGCCAATATGGCAACCTAATTTGCAAAAGAGGAATTTTAAATGTGGGAGAACCTATGGCAGTGCCTGTTATTAGAAGATTACTAAAAAATCTTCCTGCTGGAACAAATCTTATTGATTGCGCCCCGGGGACCTCCTGCAATGTAGTAAGTTCCCTTCAATATGCAGATGGTGCAATATTGGTAACAGAACCTTCTTCCTTTGGGTTTCATGATTTAAAAATGGCAGTACAACTGGTAAGGAGTTTCAATCTCCCCTTTGGTGTTGTTATCAATAAACATATTACCGAGGATGACAGAATTCAAAAATACTGTGAAAGGGAAAATATAGAAATATTAGGGGTTATACCTTACCGAAGGAAAGCGGCAGAGGTATATTCTTCCGGAAAAATGATTGTGGAACTGCCTGAATATAAAGAAATATTTGAGGAGATTGCAGAAAGATTGAGGGAGGTGTTCCCTTGGAACTTACAGTAATAAGTGGGAAGGGCGGTACGGGTAAAACCACGATAGCCTTAGCCCTTTCTGAACTTGTAAAAGATGCAGTAAAAGCAGACTGCGATGTGGATGCACCCAATCTGTACCTTTTTTACGATGGAAGAGATATAAGAAAGGAATACTTTTATGGAGAAAAGAAAGCAGTTATTGATAAAAAGTTTTGTTCAGGCTGCAATGAATGTGAAAAAGTATGCCAGTTTGACGCAATCAAAGATAGTAAAGTGGATTTTTTTAAATGTGAGGGCTGTGGTGCTTGCATATTGGTTTGCCCTCATAATGCCATCAGTTTAAAAGAAAAGAAAACTGCTGATGTTTATATCACCCAAACCGATAAAGGAATTATTTCAAGGGCACAGATGGAGGTGGGTAGCGAAGGGTCGGGAAAACTCATAACTATGCTTCGCAGTAATGCCAGAAATTTTTCGGATGAGAATACCCTTATCATTATAGATGGCTCTCCAGGAATTGGTTGTCCTGTAATATCTTCGATTACGGGAAGCGATGCGGTATTGATTGTCACAGAGCCTACCCAATCGGGTCTGGAGGACTTTATGAGGGTAATGGAGTTATGCAGGCATTTCGGGGTCCTTACTCTCGCCTGTATCAATAAATACGACATCAATGAGAAAGTAGCAGAGGAAATTGAAAGTTTTTGCAGAGAGAATGATGTTTATTTAATAGGGAAAATACCTTATGATGATACAGTTATGAAATCAATTAACGAGGTGAAGCCTATTGTTTATTATGAGGGCAGCAAGGCAAATAAGGCTATAAGACTGATGTTGGATAACATTTGTAAGTATATAAAATATTTAAATCAATAATTTTAAGGAGGCATTAATAATGAAAATAGCAGTTGCATGTGAAGGGAAATTTGTTAGCGGACACTTTGGACATTGTGAAGGATTTACAGTGTATGATGTTGATGAAAGTAAGGGGCTAAAGAAGGATTTCATACAAAATCCAGGCCATAGACCAGGATTCCTACCTAACTTCCTAAAAGAATTAGGAGTAAACGTTGTCATCTCTGGCGGCATGGGAGAAACAGCCCAGCAGTTATTTGCCCAAAACAATATAGATGTGATTGTAGGAGCAGAAGGTTCTTGTGATGATGTTGTCCAGCAATATTTAAAAGGAGAGTTAAAATCCACAGGAAGCATATGCAGAGAACATCAGCATGAAGGTCACTGTCATGAATAAATAACAGAGGTGTCCTTATGGAGGGGGTAAAGAATAATACTCTGACAAAGGATAAGTTCTCTCTAATCAGAAAAATGGTAGAGAAAAACGGTTATAAATTTACGAAGCAAAGAAAATTGATACTGGAACAGTTTTTCCTTGCTGACAGGCATTTGAGTGTGGAAGAGATATACCAAAGGTTGAAAAAAACCAGTATGGGTCTTGCTACTGTATATAGGAATGTAAAGATATTTAGTAGTATTGGTATAGTAAAAGAAATTGTTGTAGATGGAGTAAGTTATTATGAACTGAAAATCTACAGCAAAAAGCCCCTGCATATTCATTTCCAGTGTGTTAAATGTAATGATATAATAGACATTGATGAAAGAAAAGTTGCTTTAGAATATTTAAAGGTAAACAAGGCTATAGAAGATATGAATGATTTGGATATTTACGATGTCAATATAATGCTCATTGGGTTATGTAAAAGATGCAGGGAGGTAAACGAATGCCAAGACCGATAAAATGCAGAAGAGTTGAATTTTTTCCAGAGAACACTTATTTCATACCATTAGGCAAAAGAAAGTGCGAGGTGGAAGAAATTACTCTCAAGGTTGAAGAACTTGAAGCCATGAGGTTAAAAGATATTGAAGGGCTTAGTCAGGAAGAGTGTGCGGAGAGGATGCAGGTTTCAAGGCAGACTTTTCAAAACATCATAGACAGTGCAAGAAAGAAAGTAGCGATAGCACTAACGCAAGGCAATGCAATACACATAAGCGGAGGGAATTATACTTCAGGTTTATGCCAATTTAAGTGCCTAAATTGTGGTGAGGTTTATGATTTGAATTATGAACATGATAAGCATACTTGCCCCTCCTGTGGTTCAAACGAAGTAGTTTGCGAGAAAAAGAGAAGATTATGCCATAGGTGGTGTGGAAATTAGAGTAAATTATAATATTGGAGATATCAGGGAAACGGTTCTTGTGATATACCTATATCATATGAACTGTATTTTTATAATTATGAATTTAATCTTATCATTCAGGAAAAATATCTTCCAAGCGAATCTCAAGTCCATTAAAACTTTGAGATACTGCACTGTTGCAACCCTTATAAACGCCGTTCTGTTTGTACTCATCTTCTTCTAATACATATACCTCAACTGTTTTAAGTTTGGGATTTATAATCCAATATTCTTTTATGCCAAACTCCATGTAGGTAATATACTTTCTTATTCTGTCATGGTTTTCATTTGATGGGGAAATTATTTCAATAATTAAAGCAGGTGCGCCATAATATGAGTTTTCCCTTAATCCTGTCTTATCACAGATTACCATAAGGTCGGGTTGAACTTTGACATTCAAGGATTTTTCTTTGTTTATTAACCATAAATCTAATAGGGCAAATGCTTCACAAGATTTGCTTTTAAAATAATCCCTAAGTTCTGCTCCTATATTTATTAAAACTCGCTGATGGTCTACTGATGGGGAAGGAAGGTAAATTACTTCACCATTAAAATATTCAAGCCTATCTTTACTTTTATCCATTTCTAAAAACTCTTCCAGGCTTACCATTTTCTTTTTAGGGGGCACATTTTCACTTCCTTTCCAATAACATTTTACGCTATCCTATAGAGATGATACAAGGGGTTAAAGGATTAAAGGTTAAAGGGATTAGGAATAAGTAAAGACATTTTAATTCTACCAATTAGTATTAAGGCTCAGCAGCATCAGATTCATTATCTAAGTTAGATTTTAGCCTTTTTATGTATCCATACAGCATTTTTATTATTTCGAGGAATTTCTCATCTAAAATCTTGTATTGTTCTTTACTTATATAGTTGTTCTGATATGCAGTTAGCAAGTGGTTTCTCGTTTCACCACAACTGCCAAGGGCAGCATTGGCATGGAATAATTCCCGCTTTATAAACAGTTGGGTATTTCCTTCGGCTATGTTTGCGGAAATACTTCGACTGCTTCTAATGATTTGGTCAGTAAGCCGATACTGCTCATGGCTTGGAAATGCTTTAACCAATGCTTCTATTTCTTGTTCAAGAGCGTTTGCCTTCTGCCAAACTTTAAGTGTCTTAAAATCCCTTATGACTAAAACATTGCTCATTTAGATTCATCCTTTCAAATATTAGATTTTTCCACATTTTACGGATTGTTAAGCGTAAGTCAAATTTTTATACTAGAATTTTTTATAAAATTATTTCAAATAGTTAAAAGGCTTAAGGAGTTTTATAATGCATAATTAGTCCTTAACATTTGCACTTAGGATTAATATCCTAACATGATTTTTGACGCTTAAAAGTATATTAAAGCATTGTTATATCAATGAATTGGGGGGATTTACTAAATACATATATAATTTAGAGAAGGGTAAAGTGATAAGGAGGAAGAGGATATAGTATATAAAGAAAAACAAAAATACTTGACTTTGTAATAGATGATTTACTATAAAGAATTGTCTTTTATAATAAGGTATTTTATATAAGTTGACATTATATACCTCCGTTAAGATAAATTCCTACGCTTACCTGGTTAACAGGTAAGCAATTTTTTTATTGCAGAAATACTTGAAATTATAAAAAGTGATTTAATAAAAGAACTATGAAGAACCAAAACCACAAGATTGGAGGAATTGTTATGAGAAATAGGATTTTATTAGGTCTTGATAATGGTAACAAATGTACAAAAACAAGTGAAGGTTATATTAGCGAATCAGGTTTTACTAAATCAAATACTGAACCAATTTCATCAAGCAATCTTTTAATTTATGAAGGTAAGTTTTATAGCATCGGAGGCCAGAGGTTAAGTGTTCAAATGGACAAGACAATCAACCAGGATGCTTTCATCTTATCGTTGCCTGCAATTGCAGATGCGGTAAACAAAGCAGGAATGGAAGGCCAAGCAGATGTAATTCTGGGAGTAGGACTTCCAATTATAAGTTATGGAACACTTAAGAAAAAGTTTCGGGAATATTTTTTAAGGCAGGACATAAAGTTTAATTTTAACAAAAAGAATTATGCAATCAATATAGTTGATTGCCGTACTTATCCTCAAGGGTATTCCGCACTAATAACTGTGTTTAACAGTTACAGGAATCTTCTATGCAATGTTATCGATATTGGTGGATATACAATTGATTTTTTCAGAGTAGAAAATGGAATCATAGATGTTTCAGCATGCTATTCGCTTCCCAACGGAATCATCACATTAATTGCCAATATACAGCAGGAACTTCTTAAAACAAATATCAGACTTACGGAAACTCAGATACAGGAGATTATCACAGGAAAAGAACCTGTTCTTTTCGAGGCAGATATTAAGGAAGTAATTAAAGTGATGTCAGAAGAGTATGTAGAAAATATATTAGCGAAAATTCAAGAATATGGATTTGAGTTTCACAATCCTACTGTTTTTACAGGGGGAGGGAGCATAATGCTTCAGGATTACATTGAAAAGTCAAATAGAGTAAAGTACACGGACTTTCTTGACCAGTTTGCAAATGCCAAAGGTTTTAAAATCCTATTAGAGCGAGAACTAAGAAGGTGAGTTTATGGCAACAAAAAGGATAAACCTCTCATTTTCTATGGATAGGGAGGATGATGCTAAGGTATATAACATACTTTCTTTACAAAAGTACAAAACAGATTATGTAATTAAGGCGGTGTTAAGTTATATAGGGGGAAGAGATAAAGGTCTTGATGAGGAAATGATAAAACAGGTAGTGAAAGAAGCAATAAAAGAATGTGGAGAAATTATACTAGAAAACAAAGAGAAAGAAAATAATAGTTGTGACCAACATGAACTACCTGACGACATATTTAATATGTTTGATAATCTATAGGCATAATAAATAGTGGAGTTTAAGACTTTCTGATTTATTCTCGGCTATATATGCAATAAATAAGCAATATATTATAAATTTTGATTAAACTGTTTTTACCCTTTTCTCTTTGTTTTCTATGCCTTAATAAAATGTTCTCAAACGAACTGGAATAAAAAGTTAGGAACTAAAAGGAACTATAATATGAGGATAACTAAAATTAAAGATATACTTCTTTACAAATAATTCTAGGATATGCTATATTTAAAGTGCATTCTGGGAATTGTAGTTGGCAAACGGGCAAAATAGGGGAAGAGATTGCTTTGTTGCGGTTTCTTTCCCTATTTTGTTTTATACAAATTAATTTTTTTCAGGAACGCGAAGTGTAAAATCCGATTTTAGAAACGGTTTCCTTAATTAGAAAATAAGTAAGATAAATTATTAGAATTCAAGCATTTCACATTAAAAACAGAGCAAATGCATAGGTTTTGAACAGGTAAAAGGATTAGAAACGGTTTTAAGGGTTAAGGGGTATAAAAGTGATTCTAAAATTAAAAAATTTAAGTGAATGGGGATTATAGGTTAGAGTACAGGTGGCTTAGAATGAGAAACTGCATAGTAGAATTTAAAGCAATTGAAGAAATTCAATTTTCTTACCCATTATCTTATTAAATAAAAAAGAATAAAAAAGACTTTCCAGTTTTCTTGCTGGAAAGCCTTGTAAGATAATTAGTTAGTAAGCCATTCATCTAAATAAACAATCATTTGACTTATGCTTGGATATTTTTCTCTAAACTGCTCAGGTGATAGTTCAGGTATTTGTTTTGATAGTTTTGCAAGAAGAGCCTTTGATTCTTCTAGTAAATCCTTCTCACTGTCATAGTTGCATTCATAAACAGTTACTAAAATATCAAGAATGTAATCCAATTTTTGGTATTGAATAGAGTCTTTACCTAACACCTTCTCGACATTACTTAATAGTCCTTTGATTTCTGATTTAAGATTCTTATTTTTCATACAGCACCAACTCCTTTCCAAGATTTACAGTATTGTAGGAAAGGATAAACATAAAAGTCAAATATTTTTACAATAAATTTATTCTAAAATGGCATATCTTCAGGTTCAACCAGGATTGGTTTAAAATCTTCGTCTACTAAAGTTGGTGGTGTAAATTTTTCGGGAGAAAAATATTCATCAAGTTCAAACGGAATGCCATTTATTATCTTACCCACTATATTGATAATTTGTTCTCTTGTACATTTCTCATCAATTTCTTTAATTGTATCTATATCAAATTTCTGCTTAAGACGGTACAACTGGGCATCTGAAATGTTCATAAAATAGTATTCGGTTTTTTGTGATGTATCCGTTTTACATAACTCTACTTCATTACGAGAAGGAGGGGTTATATGGGGTGTGCCGGCCGGCTCAAAAACATTATCTTTTGTATTGTCATTAGAGTTGTTTGTTTTAAGTTCAAGGATAGATGTAATATTTTTTATCTGTTTCAGTTCTTTAATATCAATGCCGTTTTGCTGGCTTAATTTTTTAAGGAGATTAACCTTTGCAATTTCTTCTTCTATGTCCCTGGGGTCAATAGAAAATACTTCAGCATCAGTGTAATATCCAGAGTTCAAAAGAATATTTAGATGTTCTTCTGAGGCAGGCGAGAAAGCATAAGCGTTCTTTTCCCACAGGTCAATTAACATTTGCAGTTGGTTATCGTCCTGGATTGCAACAGCAACATCCGTCAAATCTTTTCCTTGCCTGGGAAAGGTGCGGACAATTTTTATATTTTTAAATCCGCTTTTCCATAACTTATAGGCTATTTGGATGCTATTGCACTGCCCGATATTATTATAATCATTGTCAAAAAAGAGCAGTACTTCAATTTCACATCCAAAATAGTGTTTTAATAGATTTATCTGCTCATCAGTCAGGTTCGATTGACCAGGGGAAACTGCATTAACATATCCTAAGGATATTAGTTTCAGACAGTCGGCAACACCTTCAGTAATCCATAATTTAGTTACTTTATTGTTTTTAATTTCAAACAGATTAAACAAAAACTGGCCTATGGAAAAAGATTTTATACCGTAATACTGATATCCATTGTCTTTAGTTTTGAGTTCACCATAATCAAGAATATTTGAATACTTCCCCCATTGTTTACTTTTGCCTTCTTCTTTTTTGTATAAGACGTGTCTACAATGAAGCCCTGCTATTATGCCTGATTTATGGTCTTTGAATGGAAATATTACTCTGTCACTAAGCCCATAAAAATTAGGATGAGTGAGTTTACTTTGGCTTTGTCTGTCAAAATACATAAGTCCATATTTTTCTATAATATCGCCAGAAATATAATACTTTTTATGCATGAAATCCTTCAATTTATCAATTGAACTAAACTGTTCTTTATTTAATAGGATTTCATGCAGCAATATACTGTTTTTCGCGTCTTCTATTGCTTGTGCATAAATATTAAGTTCAGTATCTTTGTTCGAAGATGGCTCAATTGAAAATTCATTTTTGCTAATCATAGAAGAATTATCTGATTTTCTCGTTACTTTATTAGCCGGTAAAGGAGATTCAATGGGTAATATGGAGATATCATAATAATCCTTAATGTTTAAACTTTTTGTTGCCTCATATCTTTTTATGACTTCCTGCTTTATTTTTTCTTTATAATCACTTATTGAGTTAAAGGTAAGATTTAAATGAGCAAAATGTATTGCAGCAAATATTTTTGCTTCATTGAGAGCATTTGAAGTAAATCCCTGCATCAGTGCAATAAACTTTAAGTAAGTTCCACTGGTTTTGCAGGCAAAGCATGTAAAACTTTTTTCGTTATCGTTAAAGATAAATTCTGTTTTATTGGAGGCTCCTTGGTGAAAAGGACAAACACATCGCCAGTGGCCGTACTGATAAGGTGCATTCAGATTAAAAAATTTAACTAAATTTTCTCCAGTTATATGAGGTGATATATAAGTATTTTCTATTTCATTTAGATAATTATACAGTTGTCCCATTTCGTATTTGATTTTGTTTTCTATAATTACATTTATATTCATTGCCATCATCCTTTCATAAAAATTTATCCTCTAATTATAAAATAACACATAAAAATCAAACGCCATTTGACGGTGTATTAAATGATGATGGCATTATATTTTGAAATAAATAAAAATCAAATTTTTAGACAAAAAACTTTTCATGAATTGTAACAAAAATTTAATAAAAAAAGAGCCGTGAAAATTTGACAAAAAGTTTTTAGGCTTTATAATAACTTATGTAATGAAGTATTAAACATGTACTTCATTACGAGAAGGAGAGATTAACCAAATTCCCCCCTTCCGTAATGAAGTATAGGTTTGAAGTATTTTAATTAATACTTCATTACATAAATGTAAGAAACCAAGAAACTTGAAATTATCAGAAATTCCTTCCTATAATGCTTGAAATAAGCCTTTAGGAGGAATTTTATTTATGAGCATACAGGTACTAAAGGTATCGGGTACCAGCAATGTTAATGCAGTTTCAGAGGCTGTAATTAAAAATGTTGTAAGTGATTCTATTGTTCATGTTGATTGCATAGGAGTAAAAGCATCATATACTGTTACAAAGGCTCTCATCCAGGTAACGGAGTATCTTGTAGAAAATTGTTATAAATTTAATATGAGGCCATACTATATAAAGGTTCAGGTAAATGGACAAGATGAAGAACAAAAATTAAAAACGGCTATACGCTGGACACTGATTGCAAAGAAAAAATAATATTTGCCCTTGTATTACCTACGGAAATATGTGATATCAAAGTATACAGCCGAAAGGGGCACACCTTTCTTATACTGGGTTAAAGTATAGAAAGGGGTGTTTTTTATGTTGTGATGAAAAGAGATAAGTAAATAGGGGTGATATGAAAAGAAAAATTGTAAGACAAAGCAAAGTTGTAAAATAAAATGACCGAAAAAAAGAATGATTCAGAGGAAGATTTCTGCTATAGTGTAATCACCACAAAACTCTATAGAAAGGAAATCACCATGAATCATTGTTATGAATACTACCCTAACGAAGGGTACATTAAACTAAGGGTTGTTTTAAACACCCTGACAATGTTGTAAATTATCAGTATAACTTAGGCAGTAGCCAATGAAACGGGAACTGACACTCCT
>Ga0255346_1004815_pt1 | contig 14355 bp, 23 predicted proteins | sample wastewater_treat_FD_194410 | JGI IMG/M metagenome (GOLD analysis project Ga0255346, IMG submission 194410) | Wastewater microbial communities from Lulu Island WWTP, Vancouver, Canada - plant22 | ecosystem: Engineered > WWTP > Wastewater > Unclassified | place: Canada: Vancouver, British Columbia... | reverse complement strand
TCATCAACAAAGCATTGTTTTTCTTCGTCGATGTCAAGGCGGCATCTTGGGAATTTGAAATAAGGTATAGCGGAATTGAGAAAGGCTCTCCAGTCAAGGAGAAACCATTCTAAATCCTCTTTTGAGCAGCAGTGTGACCAGTCATCTTCATTTACCTTTGAAAGGAACGCTTCATAAACGTTCATTAAAGTAACCATTCACATCACCTTATTAAACTGAAGTAAATACACCTTCTGGTTTCTTATCTTTGTTCTTGGCGTCATATGCCTTTTCAGCATCAGCCTCAAGACGCTTTCTTGCTATCATAGCAATAACATCTTTGCCAGTTACTTCCTTGAGATAGTTAACTTTATCGTTATCAACAAGATTGTTTTCAACAGCATACTTAACTACTTCATTAGCCTGCTCGATAGAAACTGAATCGATTTCAGCTTTGAAATCATCATATTTCTTTATCTTCAAAAGAGTAAGAATCTGTTCTGGAGTAAAGACTTTAATTCTTGTTGGAGTTTCTGTGCCGGGCTCTTCAAGACCAAGGTCAATCTTTGCCTGCATATCATCAATATACAGCAAACCTGTATCAATCATGTATCTGAAGCCCTAATCCCATAAAAGCTGCTCAACAATATCAAATGGAAGAGCCTGCTTTGTACCCTTACCTGGGAATATTCTCTTTACATTATATGCGGGAGAATAAATTTCTACCGTACCTGCCTGTGTGTTCTGAAGAACTACCATTCTATTATCCATCATTTTTATTTCCTCCTTTTATCTCAATAAAAACGGCAGGTGAGATTTCTCACCCACCGTATTATCGTTTTTATTATCTGTAAATACCGTTGTGTGGATTGCCGCTTCTGTCAGGGCTTGCATATGGATACTGAGTTGTAAGAGTTGTGTTCTTATATACGCACCAGTCATTTGTAGTGAGTATAGCTACACCGAACTTCTTATAGATTTCAATCTCCATCTGACGGTCTCTGTGCTGCCAGTCTCTTACGTCTGTCTGACCTTCAAATACAACCTTGATAATCTTCTGGTTGCCAGCAGGGAAGATGAATGCTGTATCAGTAGGTGTCTGATATTCATTATTCTCTTCATCAGTAAATGCCTGTGGAAGCTGAACAATAGGAGTTCCACGGAACATTGTGATATAACCTGTTGCTGCAATTGAAGCAATATCGTTAGGATTGTAAACAGGTGTTGCATAACCTGCCTAAGCTGGGGTAGTAGGAGCAACACCGCTTGCACCAAGACCATATACAGGCATACCAATTGCATCAGGACCCATTGACTGAACGAACTCAGGTGAAGCAAAAATTACTGCTGAGCCACCGCCATAGTTCTTAGCGATTGTGCAAAGTCTCTGCATTGCCTCTGGGTCAAATGTGTTTGTAGTAACCTTGTTAGCTGCTGGCATATCGCTGTTAGTTGTTGCTGCGATAAGTGCCTTAAGAAGTTCTCTGTAAATAGCCTCTTCAAGACCTTCAAGAAGAAGCTGAAGTGGTTCTGTGAGGTTTTCTGAACCGTCGAGCATTCTTTCGAAGTCAACGTAAGCAGCTCCACCGTAAGCCTTAGCACTTACTTCGAAGGTGTCAACGTCAAGTCTGAATGCCTCGTATACACCTGCAAGACCTACTTCTGTAACGAATGTCTTAGCACGTCTACGACCTCTCTTAACGATGAATGAAGCTCTCTGACCATTACCAACTGACTTGATTTCAGCAAACTGACCAATGAAGTTACCAACATATGAAGGAAGAACTTCATCAAATGTTTCCTGAACAATCTGGAAAATGTCAAGCTTATTCTTTTCATATTCATATTTGTTAGGTGCAAGAGCACGAAGCTCTTCAACTAAAGTGTCCTTTACGTCAGCAACACTGAAACGTGTAACGTCAGGGGAAGTGCCCTTGAATGCATGAATGTAAAGGTCTCTGATATCATTTTTATTCATTACTTTCTCACCTCTCCTTTAATTACTTAGTGCCGCCGTCGAGAATCTGGAACATAAATGAGCAAGTTCTGTCAGCGTTTGTGTATGCTGCTACAACCTGTGCAAGGATAATATCTTCAGTTGCGTCAGGTGTAACACCAATTACGAACTCACCATCTGAACCATCACGAACTGCTGCGTAGACAACGCCCTTCTGAGCAATAATTTGCTGAACTGCCTGCCATACCTGAAGTGAATCAGCAGTTGTTGTAAAGCCAGAAAAGTCTGCTGGTTCATCAAAATCTGTATCCCACTGAACTGCATTAGTTGTGATTCTCATACCTCTCTCAACGTAACCAATTCTTGGAAGCCAATCGTTTGTTGTGAGGAAGAAGTTTCTTCTCTGAGGATTAAACTGGTCATAAAGTTTTTCTGTTGAGTAGTTAATACCTACTGGCATTCCTGCTGTTTTACCAGCCTTTGTAGGAATTGAAACTGTATAGCTTGCCTTATCAACCTGAAGGAAAGCACCGTTCTGAGCTACAATCTTATTAGTTGTTGTTGCTGCGCCTGTCTTGCCGCTAACTGTGAGTGGAGCAACCTGTGTGTCAGCAAAATCATTTGTATCAAGCTTGCACTGTGCTTCAACCATACCAGCTCTATCGAACCAAACCTGGTTAGGTTCAATCTGGCCATAGCTGAGACCCTTAGCAGAGTTACCGTTGCGGAAAAGACCGCGGTCAAATTTAACAAATGCCATTATCTATTACCTCCTTTGTGTTTAATTAAAAGTGCAAGAGCACCGGTTTCTGTAACCTTGTTTGAACTCTTGTAAATCAAGTCGGGCTGTTCGTCCTTGTTCTTTGAGAAAACAGAAGTATCTGCATTATAAGCAGCAAAGCAAACTTCCTTTTTGAAATCTTCAACAGAGTAGTCATTCATCTTGCTGTTAAATTCTGCTACCTGCTCATCGCTAAGGTAAGTAGAAAATTCATCAATAATAGCTGACTTCTTTTCTGTATCGATTGTATTCTTAAAGTTTTCCAGCTCTGACTTTTCATTATTTATGTCGATGAGAGACTGATTTAATCTACTAATTTCGGCATTTTTTTCTTCAAGTTCTGACTTGTAAGAATCAACCTATGCCTGAAGTTCGTTATTAGTCTCTTCGAGAGAATTCTTAGACTTGTCATCGTCCTTCTTCTTTTCATCGTCGCCTTCTTCGCCGCCGTCTTTCTTGTCATCCTCGTCGTCGTTCTTAGCGCACTTGTTCTTCTCGTCATCATCATCGTCTTTCTTATACTCTTCAAGTTCAGCAAGAGCATTTGTAAGCTGTTCATTAAGACTTTCCTTCTCAGCTGTAAATGAAGCAATCTCAGCCTCATGAGCCTCAAGCTTAGTCTGAACCTCAGCATAAGTGCCAACTGCCTTCATAGCATTAAGAGCATTAAGCTCGCTTTCTGAAACATCTACAATGTAACAATCTTCAATTCTGTCGATTGTAACAGTATTTGCTTCATTATCTTTTGTGTAGTAAGCACGAAGATACTTGCCATTGGCAGTATCGTAAGCAATTGCGTAATCATCATAGATATTGCAAATTAACTTAAAACTATCTTCTGTTGTGTTAAGCGCATCAAAAATAAGATTGCACTTATCATTATCTGATAGCTTAAAGATATTTTTCTCCATTTTCTTGCTCTCCTCCTTTTCCTTAGAATTTTTTAGATAGTCAAACATTTCTTTAGCGTCTTTATACAGACTAAAGAAAGCGGAACCTTCAAAGCAAGGCTCAACCTCATCGCCAAGCACCTAAAGACCTAGCAGATGTCCTTTTTGGAACTCGAAATAAGGTTGTCCATCCTCGCTCCAAATTTTCCATTCTCCGTCAAGTCCTTTCTTATGAATCTCCATTGATTGGGACTTTCCAGAAATAAGGTTTGCTTCTGGATAGAGAGCGGTGTAGAGATAAACATCCGCACAAGCATACTCTCTTTCGACCCCATCTTCGTCTACGTGCTTTTCCCAAGCAAAGTTAGGATTCTCAGGAACTATACCATAAATACGTCCATCAGAGTTTTTCTCTCCGTGGTCGCCATAATCAAGATTCTCTCCATCAAATATACCCTTAACTGGCACGTATGGTAAAGATTCAATCAATTGTCTGGCGAAGTCTTCTGATATAAATGTACGATTCCTATTGAGACCCCTATAAAAAATTCGTAATCTACTCTTAGAAAGAGTGGGAGAAAGAGTCTCAACATCACCATAAATGGTAACATTAAACTTTAGCATACTTTCATCAAGCTTCATTTATCCTCACCTCCGTCACTCTTTTTTTCTGCGGCGTCGCTTTTCTTCGCTTTGCTTTCATCTTTGGATGTGGATTCTTTTTTCTCTTTTTCCTTTTCATCCTTTTCAGCAGTAGTAGAATCGTTTGGGTTTTGAGCAGGTGCTTTGCCTGCTTCAGCAGTAATAGCATTGGTCTTTCCAGACTGAGTATACGCTGACTGGAGCGGCTTAAGGTATTCATCCAAATCAAGTACATCATTTTCTAATGATTTAAGGTCAGCAAGGCTTGTCTGGTCGATACCTGTTGAAAGAACAGGAGTCAAGAAGCTATAACCAAATGCTGCTAAATCCTTAGCTTTTGAAGTATACTCATAACTGTTGTAATAGCTTATTGGAAGAATCAATACTCTGAATGACAACTTACGGTTGCCAAATTTATTATTTAACAAAGCAGTAAAAAAGTGTGCAAATCCTTCGCCAAGAACCATCATCATAGCAAGGTCATTATTCAATGAGAATTGAAGGCCTGCATCGGATGTGGCGCTGAACAGTTCCTTTGATACGCCCGCAGAATCATAAATTAATTGTTGAGCTTCGGTAACGTCAGTATTTTGCTGTCCATCTCCGCTCAAATCCAATAGGTTAACCTTACCGTAGGATGTGATAACATCGGCATCGGGGTTATCGGCTAACATTTCCAGAACACCGTCATGCATATCAGCAGCTTCGTCTGGTTCAAATACAAGCTACATACCATCATGTGGAATTTCTTGTGTAATAATACGTTTTAATGCTAACTATTTTCTTTGCTTATCAATCATCTTGTAATCCTCTAAATCATCGATAAGAGGAATTAAATCAAGAAAGAATGGACTCTCGTCAAACAAAGTGAAATAAATACCAAGCTCAACTGGCAAGAAAATCCAAGGGTCATCTGTCTTGCCGCTGTGCCACTTATTATATCCCTTTTGAACAATCTTCGGATAGGTTTTGAGAATTTGCTTACGTAAGTCCTCTTCACGAATTGTGTCAAAAAAACGCATATCAAATTCAACAACATCAATATCCTAATGATTCTTAAAGCGGCTACGACAATAAGAGAATGGTAAGTCCTGAATTGCTATACTTGTTCCACTATCATGGATAATTCCATAGAATCCGCCATCAACAAGAACATTCTTAGCAAACCAAGCACATTTTCTCTCGATGCCGAAATTTGAACAGAAATTTGCGGCATCGAAATATATCTTCTTGTTTTTCTTTTCTTTAAGTTTATCTTCATATTTATTCATATGAGGAACGAGAAGCCAAGAATAGGTAAGAAAGGTAGCATAGTGAAGAATAATACGCTTGTAAACACCACTTACTGAAAAGAAATATTCAGACAACATAGACTTTTCTACGGCAGTTCCTTCTGTGATAATACGATGAATCTCTGCCTTTGAATAGTCTCTTCTGAATCTATTCACGCTTGGCTCACGATTATTCGACTTTACCAAGGCGGCACGGCTCTTAGCAATCATGCTCTCAATACCTTTCTTAAAAGTTTCAACACGTTGAGCTTTCAGCATTTCTGGTGTCACTTCCTTTATCTCACTCACCTTCTTCCACCTCCTCTGGTACAGAATGTAAGCTGTCTCTTCAAGCCACGATTACGGCGGCGAGCCAGCTCTTTATTTTCAATTTGAACAACACGATAAACTCCCATTTCAAGTGCAGAGAATTTATCCTTCAATGTTCTGTTATTAATCTGTTCAACAGCAATCTGATTGTTAACACCAGTAAGCTTTACCTTCAAATTCATAATCTCATTAACCAAACTTGAAGTTAAAATATGTGGCATTAAACGTGCGTTCTGTGCCTCTGGACTCATTCTCTATCCCTTACGAGTAGCAAGTAGTTTACTACGTGCGTGCTGTTCAGAAATCAAAAGTTTCATGTGTCCTGAATAAATCTTTGCATATAATGCAGAGTGCATTTCACTGTTTATTTGTCCGTTAGCCTTAATACCATATAATATCTTAATAGCATTTCTTGGCTGAATATCAATATACTTACTTTCCTCATTGAAGAAACCATAAGCAGGATAAGTATTACCCTCTTCATCAGTGCTTTCTTTAATCATAGCATCACCAAAGGCAACACCAAGACCGTTGATATCTATTACGACTTCTCTTGGGTTAAACGCCGCGATAAGTCGCTTTAATTCAACAACCTGTTTATCAAACACCTTTTCTTGATTAGTTCTACCAAGAACAAATAAATTGACCAGATTAATCTTATATCCCTCACTGTTGTTAGGGAATACTTTGAGGACAGTAGCAACAGTCTAACAACCAAGTCTCGCTACATCCACACTGATTATGTAGAACGATTCAATACCATCTCTAATTTTCTCGGATGTTTCCGGATTGACAAGTTTCCTTGCTCGACTTAGCTTCTCATAGTCAAACCAAGCGTCGGCAGAACCACCAACAAATCTACTCATATACTCCTTAGCAAAACCAAGTTCATTGAAGGTTGGAGACATTTTCAATTCAGTAAGGTAGTCCTTTGAAAGAAGTCCAGTAAGAACTGGAATACGATAATCAAAGCCCCAAACAAATGTTTCCTTTGGATTGATAATCTATTGCTCCAGTAACTCTATCGTCTTGTCATAACAAAACGTGCCTTTTTCGGCGGCGGAGGTTATCCATAATTGAACCTGCTGAGGCTCATTCTCATTCTTGTCTCCGTTAACCATAGGTCTATCAACGTTCAACAAAGGAAGAATAATCTCATTTATATCCTCAGCCAAGTGGTCACGGAACTCGTCCAAAATACCACAAGTAGCACGGTTACCACGAGTAGAGTTAAGTGGTGTCATAACGTCAAACACTGACTTATTTCTAAAAGTTAATCTCAGTTTTGTTACGAAAGAGTTCGTTACACTCTTCCTTCTTAATATTTCTATTAAGCTCAGACTATATCTTCTTCCTACTGGAAGTGCTCCATTTCGAGGCACTTGCCCCTACTCCCTTGCGGGATAGTCGTTGAACCTTTAAGAATATTATCTAATATTTTTTCAATTTTATGATATAAAGTGTATTTAATACTTAAATAATTCAATCCATTTTCAATAGCCGCATTTTTCTTTATATTATCTTTATTCTTACAATAAGAAAAATTTTCTATTGTTTTGTGAAAATAAGGATTAAATTCATAATGCTGAATACCTTGATATTCAATCACTAAATTATACTCAGGAAGATAAAAGTCAAAATAATGAAGTCCAATATTCCAGTCTTTGAAATATTTTTGCTGTTCATATCTTATATTGTTTTCATCAAGCCAAGCGCATATTTTCGCTTCTCCTGTCGATTTATTTTTACCACATTTGGGACAAAAACCATTACGTAAAAGATTTGTAGGTTTAACCTTGCGAATAAAACCACAAGTATTACATCGAATTTTTATCTCTTTGTCTATGTCCTCATAATCAGACAATAAAGTAAAAGCGTTGGGATATTTTTCGTTTAACTCAAATTTATAGGCAATATGGTCTTTTTTATTTTTTTGACCAGAGCAGTATTGACATTCAATAGAAGAATTATTTTTTAGTAAATTACCAACAAAAAATTCATTAACTCGTTCGCATTTAGAGCAAGTAAAACGAACCTTATCTCCTTTGTTTCCATTTTTACTTTGCTGTGCCATATAAAATTCAATATTATATCCCTTGTCTCCAATTTTTTCTTTAATTATTTCTCTATTTTTTAGAGTATCCTTCCTAATATAATTACATTTAGAACAAATTTTTGTTCTTCTCTTCCTAAATAACTCTCCAGTATTAACTGTAATTTCTCTATTGCAGTTTAAACACTTTATTATACTATTCTCAGAAGAATTCTTTCCCCATTGAATTACTTCAAATTCTTCTTCTGGAAATTTATTATTTATTTTTATCATAAAATCTTCATATGTCATAATATTCCTCCTTGGCTGCTGATTATCAATTGTTGGCACTTAGGATTTAACCATATGCCATTCACTCTTTTATTTCTACTTTCGTCGCATTGATATTTGAGGAAATATCTTTAGCAAGAGTGACTTTACGATTTCCCAGCAATTAAAAGCATTATTTTTTCATCTTGTTACCAAAATGTATGTCTATTAACTAAACATAGTCATTACCAAAATTACCGTTACCAATAATCTCGTCTTGAAGTAGCGGGAAGAAGTCCCAAAGCTAATGTATCTTCTGGTTCGCAATTTTAGCACCCTGAGCCTTACCAGGGGCGCACTAGAATCGTAATGTTGCGAGTCTGTTCGTTACGCAGACCCTTCTTATACTCTCGCATAAGACCAGACTAAATCAATCCTCATTTTGAGGCGATTGGCATTTCGAGCCACTTGGCTCTACTCCTGTCAAGGATAGTCGTTGAACTAAAATTTCTTCAATTAATGACTTTTCTAAGTAAGAGATTTCAAGTAGCTCAATACCTGCTTCATGAGCTATTTGCTTTTTTCTTTTATCAATTTCCTGCTGATTAGCAAATTGTTTTTCTCCACCAAAGACTTTCACTGACTCATAGTGTTGTCTACCTTGAAATTCAATTAGTAAATTGAAGTCTGGTAGATAGAAGTCATATGGAGCTTTCTTGATGTTTTCTAAACGTTTTTGCTGTTCATACTTTATGCCGTATTTATCCAATACTTCTTTAATTTTTAACTCTCCTTTTGAGTTGATTGTATAGCATGGGCAGTGGCTGTGATATAGTAAATCTCTTGGTTGAGCAGAGAATATCTTGCCGCATAAAGTATGTCTAATTAACGCCTTTCGTGACCATCCCTAATACTTATCAGGAATAATCTCGTATTCAGTATCAAAGGCTTCTTTTAATCTGTTCTGTGCTTCTTCTAAAGGTAACTTCTTTCCGATTTTGTTTCCTTTATAAGTGTTAGCACAGAAAGGACAAAACTCACTTTTTGTTTTTCTGAACAAATTCTGTAAATGCTCCATGTGAACAACATTTCCACAATCCAAACATTTAAAGTCAGCAGGTTCTCTCATTACCCTAAAGGTAATAATATCATAATTGATGTCACCAAATTTCTTATAAATCCTATCTCTTAATTCTTTTTCAGTCATTACTTTTCCTCCTTTAGTGCTGATTGTCCATTAGAAACCCTTAGGATTTAACCATAGGTCGATTTAATATATTTATTTCTGCTTTCGCAACATTCAAGCACAGGATTTCGTGCTTTGTAGTAATATTAAATTCTTGGATTTCCCAGCTTTTAACCAATCTTATCTGTCGCACTTCACAATACGACAGCGCTATCTAGTATTAACGTGACTTCCCGGTCTGAATATACAAATCAGATACAGCGCCAAGATGCATATAAACGACTTACCGGCGGCACGCGGTGCGATTGTTAACACACGTCCGTAGCGTAGACACGCTCTGATAAACATTACTTGGAAGAACTTCAACTTAAATTTTGACCCCACTGGTTTAATCAATTCCAAATAAAGGTCGGGGTAAGAAGAGAACAAGTCCGCATACTGCTCATACAGTCTCTACTTCTTCTATATTCTCTTCTCACTTATTACGGCGCCTTTCTCTAAGGCAATACCATTACGATAGAAAACTTCACCCTTAGTTAAAATTTGAGTAGTAGCATTAATCATCTACTACGGCAACAATATATTCATAGTCATGCCGCATCGCCTCAAATTTCAATATTGAACTCTTCGTTCTCGTCAACATCGTCAGCAAATGATTCATATTCGCCCCAGTCGAAACCAGAGTTAGTAATCTTATCTGCTGTCTTCAAGTTCTCAATACGTTCCTTAATTTCTTCCCCGATAGCAGTTTCATTAATATAAAGATATCTTGACCAATACTGTATATCCTTCATAGTCTTGTCAACTTCATCATTTACTGCACCGTCATAGTAGTTAATCTTATAGCCCAATTTCTCAAGATAAGCAAATACCTCGCCAGTAGAGTTAAACTCACTACCTTCCTTGATAGCCTGAGTAGTAACACCAGCAAGTTTGCACAAGTTATCATAAGCCTTCAAATCCTTATCAAACTCCATGCCGCTTCTTATCTTGTCTTCAATAATCAGAGAAATCTTACACAACTTCAATACTTGGTCTTCATTCAAAGCGCCAACAATACCAGTAGTTTGTGTAATACCACTATACAAATTCTCCAAATATTCAAGCTGTTGTTCATCATATTCTTGTCCCCATCTCTTATGCAATTTATTAATTCTGCTTGCCTTTATTTCAGGGAGTCCATCTTCAACACGCTGTTCATCCTATAATATCAAATAAGCATTATTATATTCCGTCCAGTCAAGAGTATCATAAGGTTTCTCTCTAAACATATAGCAATAAGTTCCAAAAGCATCAGTTCCATGAGCCTAATAGGTCTTCTCGAAAACTTCTGGAACGAATGGAACGTCAGCAAGCTAACAAAGCTTATTCGCCATATTCCATCTCTATTCATCTGATTTGCCGCCTAAAAGTCGAGCTATGCAACTTCTACAAATCGGCATTGAGCCGTTCAATAGTTCTGAACGTAATCCTATATAATTCGCTGTGCTTTTATCTTCTTTGCACAACAGGCACTTTTTCATTGCCATTTTTCATCACCTCTTATTCCTGAGGTGGAATGTCCTCTTCACTTACTCCACTTTTTTCATCCTTATTTTCTTTCACAATCTATTTCGCCATTTTTAACAATTCTCTCTTTTGCTTTCTATTACACTTTTCAAACTGTTCAACAATAGAGCAAATAAAGTCTTCCCATTCCTGCCTATCAACCAGATTCTCAGGAGCCATGGCGGCGGAGCAGAGAGCTTTCTTCACGCACTCTCCATCAACTTTCAACATTCTCGCAAGCCCCATCAGGTCCATCATATCAAATCCAGTCAAACACTCCATTAGTTTCGCTTCCATACTCGTCACTTATATCTCACCTCTTCTCTTCTTCTAATCACACTTCTTGCATCTGTTAGTCAACCCATCCAATGCCTTAGCCTTTCTCACGAAATTACGTGGGTCTCTCAGCATCAATCTTCCACAACAATTACATTTCTTCCAAGCAGCCTTATAGTCCTTACAGCACCATTCATCATAATTAAGGTCGGCGGCGGCAGCGATTAAGCCACATACCTTATTCCATATAGTCGATATATAGTTCTCTTGATGGTAAATCCCCATCTTTTCCATCAACAAATCACATATCTCCTTATTCAATAGGCCTTCCTTCTTCGCCGCCACAATCAGCCTCTATTGTTCGCTCAGGTTAGCCTTCTCAATGTAAAAGTCCAGCGTCCACAATAGGTTGTTTAGGGGCGAATCAGGGTTCTTCTCAGCCTAATCCTTTATCTGATAATAGTTCAGGCACAGCTAATAAATGTGGCTCTTATCCATAAAGTTCAGGTAAGGCTTGTTCGCCTTCTTCAATTCCTCTATCTTCTCCTCCACATTAGTCACCAGTTCTCGCTGCGAAATAGTTGGGTTCATGAAGTCAGGGTCATTCTCAGACCTCATAGTCCCACAAGGGAACACTGGATAGTTCATCTCCGCCATAGTGGGCGATTCGTAAAATGAGCCGTAATTCTTCGCCGCCATGAACTCAGGGAATGCACTGTCTTTCAACATATATTGCTGTTTCCTTAGCGCAATTAGGTGGTGGTTTAAATGGTATAGTTGCTTGGAATCGTAGTTGGGCACTGACTCGCCTTCCTGCGGTTCCACTTCACCCTTAGCAAGCTTTAACAGGTGGTCAAGCTTATCTATGGCGTCCCATAACTCCTACATACCGGGTATGTCCTTACATTTTTCTCTATCAATAGTTGGTTTGGTTTTCTTGTAAATGTGTCTGTCCTACGTCAACATTGATTCGTCAAATGCGGGATTTTCCATTAGTCCCTCCAAAGAAACGGGTTCTGTTTTATTATATGAGTTGTAACGGGTTTTGATATAGATTTCTTTGCGGTCTACCATAGAGGTATCGTCCTTATCTGGGTCCTTACCATACAACACATAGTCCGTACAAGTTTCAATATCTTTCTTGGTTAGCTAATCGAAATCAACATTTTCCTTTAAGTAGCTGAGTCTTTCTTGGGAGGTTTTAAGAGTAAAGTCAAGTTTAAATCTCATTGGCATAGTTATTACCTCCTCGGAATGAGCTTCATTCTCATTTCCAATATTATTATAGCATAGATGGTGAGGAAAGTCAAGGTATCGAGGCAGTAGCCGGGCATGGCCTCGAAGAAAAAAATGCTCCTTGAAATTTTTGGACTAGCCCCGGGGGTTTGCGAATTTCTTCGCAATTGTTAAAAAAAATCAACCCCCCGTATAACATTATTAAAATATTACATGGAGTATACCCGCCCCGCCATATATAAAACCATATACCGCACATATATTTTTTATATAAGGCTTTTTTCAAAAAACGGTTGACTTTTTATGTATTAAGTGCTATACTATAATTGTAGTCAAGAGGTGCTACAAAATTTTAAGAAAAGGAGTTGTTCTTATGAACACAAATTGTGCAGTCGCTGGTTATTTCTGGAAGTATGTCAAGAGGCTCGAAATAGAGTCTTTTAAGGTGGGCTTTACCGTAAAGGGTGAAGTGTGGGTTATCGACCTGACACCTGTTGAGTTCCTCGACCTTTCTCACGCTTATTTTGAAGCCGTAAGCGATGCAAATGTCGATTACCGTAATGAGAACTTAGGCGACAATTACAAGTACGGCGAAAAAAAGCATCTTCGCCTTGCTTTCAAGGCTACTGAATTGAAAAATCTGCTGATTACTAAACTCGGTTACTACGAGCCGAACAACTACAAGAGCATTGATAAAAACGTAATCAGTGCAGAGGACTGGAAAAAGGCACTCAAAACAGTAAAAACAATTAAGAATCAGGATAATAGGGGATATGCATTAGAACTTTGTATCCTTGAAGAAGACTGGAATCCGAAAAAGCGTGGAATTGATATTGACAGCGGTCACGTAGAAATCAAGTTCGCAAATGGTCAGATAGAGCTTTAATGCTCTATCTGCACCGACAAAATAACAAAGTGAGGTTTTAATTATGGAAATGAATACGACAATTGTGAAAGCCGTGTTATCAGGCGTAACAAATCCGTTCTCAATGACAGAAAATGTCGACGGTTATGTTGACTATGTAAAGACAGCCAGAACAATAATACTTGATGCTATTGCCGATGCAATTTATGCAACTATGGAAGAGGGAATTGAAGAAGATTCATGCTACACTACAATAGTTCTCAACTGTATTTACGACGAACTCGATGCAATAGTGGAAATGGCTAAGGTTAAACATCCAACCATAAAAGAGGGAGAACGTATACGTCGCTGTTGGGATAACTTGGATAAATTATCTTCAATACTTGACATAGTTACCGATGATTCAAAAACAGTTGAACAACAAAAAGAAGCGGTCAATATAGCGCAAATGCTCTTAATCGTAGATTAATAAAAGGCGGTCACTGAAAAGTGACCGCTTTTTGCGTTCACATTTTTTTCGCCGTAAAATAGGCAGGGCGAGAACGGTGAGAATTTGTGAACAGTTTATGAACATTGACAACTTTTTGTCAATGTTCACAAATTCTCACCGTTGCAGGGACTTTGATAACTTTTTGTCAATGTTCACAATTTGTTCACAAATTCTCACCGTTACGATTTGGTTAAAACTTTTAACCGACTTTGTTAAACTTTTGTCAATCCCGTTAAACTTTTGTCAATCAATTCTTTTAACCAATTCACAATTTGTTCACAAATTCTCACCGTAGTGCCGCCAGCCCTTGCCAAAAATAGCGTCAGGAGCTGCGATTGAGCTCTATTAATTAATATATTTATATATCTATATATACATAAATCTATTTATAAATTTATATATTTATTTATATAATAATATAATTATTTTAATAAATATATATACCCCTTATATATATACATATATATATTATATATATAAATCTATTTATATAAATATATATAATATTATATATATATATCTATATATACATATATATATTATATATATAAATCTATTTATAAATTTATATATTTATTTATATAATAATATAATTATTTTAA
>Ga0255346_1004811_pt1 | contig 14361 bp, 10 predicted proteins | sample wastewater_treat_FD_194410 | JGI IMG/M metagenome (GOLD analysis project Ga0255346, IMG submission 194410) | Wastewater microbial communities from Lulu Island WWTP, Vancouver, Canada - plant22 | ecosystem: Engineered > WWTP > Wastewater > Unclassified | place: Canada: Vancouver, British Columbia... | reverse complement strand
ATAACTCAATCCTTGTGCAGCAGCAATGTTCAGAACCTTGATCACTGTAGTTCTTGAACATCCGCAAGCACCTGCGATCTGTGCTTTGTTAAGCCCGAGACAGCTGAGCCTCAGAATCTCACGATAACTGGTCATTTCAATGACCTCCTTCAATAGTATTCACGCTTTTGCGTGTAACACTATTCTATCGTGAAATTGATGATTTTCGCAATCATTTTGAGTTACTGTTCACTTCATGCGACGAAAGTGTTCATTCTCGCCGACGGCACTGTTCAACTTGTGCGGCCGAAGTGTTCATTTTGGGGCGACATATTCAACTATTGACTGCACTAACGTTACGCTTGATCCAATGACCGCTGCCTTTCTCCAGATCACGGGAGTTTTTGCGGAACTGGAGCGGAATATGATCTCTGAACGCACCAAAAGTGGCTTGAGGAACGCCAAAGCAAAGGGAAAGCGGATAGGCAGACCACATACAACTGTTGACTATCTTCCCGACTTCTTCTACCGGGACTACGAATATCTGATGCACGGATTGTCAAGTAAGACCGATACTGCTAAGTATCTGAATATAAGCAGACCTACACTGAACAAGTATATTCGGCTGTATTCCGTCATTTATGATTATGCAGCCGAGTACAATGAGCGCTTCGGTCAGATCTTCCCCATAGCGAAATTGAAGATGAATTATAAGTATAGTGAGATCCTTGATATGGTTGTAAAGTGTTTAGAACTGGGAAAAGACGTTTATGAAATAGGAGCAATATAAGCAAAATGGCTGGAGGTCTCTCTCCAGCCATTTTGTATTATTCCTTATTGTTTTTGAAAGCATCTTACATTATTCTTTTTCCCCTTTAGTTGTTACTTTTTCAAATATTTTAAAAATTCTTCTTTGGCTTTATCTACTTCACTGATATAAATCGAACATTTTCCGTTTGGTTCTGGAGACATACCAACAAATCCAGAGTATCTCCATTTAGCATATATTACTTTATATACCTTTTTATCACGAATTTCTACATAGTATATTCCATCATTTATATTGATATTATTATCAGCAGCATATTTGTTCAATATATTATCAAAATCGCTGCTCAAGTTATTAGCATACTCTATTTTGGGATTACTTGAAAGAATCATGTCATCGTTTATTCTGTCTATATCAACTGACAATAAAGCAGAACTATATAAATGATACAACTTTGAAGCACTTAGATTCTCTTTGTGATTACGTCCTTCAAACGATTTAAAATACGATATATATACAACAAGTATAATAGGTATAAAAGCTAAACAAATACAAATAACAATTTTTTTCATTTAATCATCTCATTCCTGCCAATTTTTACCAATGTCTTTAGTAATATACTCTTTATTATCAGTATCATAGCTAGCTGAAACCCACGTTCCGTTTCTATGATGTGTGTATGGAAAGTAAATCTTATCATATGCCATATAATTAATTAAAGCTGTTTCTGCAATTACAAGTGGCAAATAAATAGCATTTCCTGGATAATTGCTTGTATCAGGTTTATAAATCTGAAATCTAAAATAATCTACTTCATCTTCAGTTGCAATAACTTCAGTATAGGGACATATTTTTGCAATTGCTCTCGCAACACTAATATGAACTGATTCGTATGGTGATTCAAAATCAAATATTTTTGCTCCTTCACACGCATATAAGTATACTTTTGTTTTTACTGATTTATTATTTAATTTATATTCCCCGTTATCTATTTCTTCTGAATCCATACTTTCATTATCAAAATGAAGATATTTTTCACCTCCGTGTAAAAACAGATGAATAGAGCCGACTCTTGTTGGAATTTTATTATTCCAAATATCAATAAAATCATTTATTTTTGATACACAAAAATACTTACAACTATTTTTGGGGTACAATTGTGATGAAAAATTAAATGCAGCATTTTTTAATGAACTTTCTTCCCAACCATCCCTCCACTCTGGCTTTTCATAATAGATGATATAATTTATATTTGATGTATCAATGAAAGGAAGCTCATCTTTATCATCATTCAATCCATCATCATCAGTATCTTCATCGGTAGGATCAGATTTTATCGGAAGATATGGGATATATTTGATCTCTTTTGGATTTGTAAGGAAATTATATGTACCGCCATCGTTGTATCGCTTCATATTGTCTATAGCTTCAGCCAAATTGAACATGGGAAGTATAATTTCTCCGTGTTCGTCTACTTTAATTTTGTCCTGAATTACTTCCTGCCAGTCGGTAAGAGAGTCAGTATCCGAATTAGTTCTGCCGCCTTTTTTCAGTTTTTCTTTTAATGTAATAGTCTTCCAGCTTGTAGGAACAATAATGTTATATTCTGTTTCATCCTGTGTTTCCACTGTTTTTGACAAATGGCTCTCTATATGCTCTTTAATAGTAATGAAATTATCATCTGCAATTTGTAAATACAGACCTTGATTTTTACTGATCAACTGCTGCATATCCAAATCATAATCAAAGTAATTAGTTACTGGAGTTACGTAAGAATAATTCACATTTTTTATCGCATAATTATTGGCATCATATCCAGCACGTCCATATGTTGCTCCATTTATTAAATTGAATGCGAAAACATTATTGTCATTTGAAATAACAAAATTATTTACAAGATAATCGGCTGGTTTCTCTCTGTTACTATAGCCTCTGGAAGTATTAATTTCTAATTCAGATACAACGGTCTCTAAACTTATGTAATTTGAAAAATATGGTTTATTATTTAAAACAAGTATAGGTTCAGCTTTTTCATAATCGTATTTTATAACATATACTTTAACATTATCGTAATTGGCAAAGGCATACCGTGATAGTTGTTTTATTAATTTCTTCTCAGAATCAAACCATGCACAACAATCTGAACCCGCTTCATATTGAAGAAAGAATATCAATGTTAAAGGCTGACTCTGTTTTTCATCCGCCATAATCTGAGTACTTGAAGGATAGCTTACTTGCAGCGGTGATATATCCACATCATTTTCAGGCATATCAACGCCGAGATTATCAAGCCATATCTCCATATCCATGACACAGTATGTGCCAAGCTCATCTACTTCCGCATAAAGCTGAGTACCGTTATCGCTGAATTTTGTTTCTATCGGAAGGAGCATACCTTCTTCTTCATTGAATTTGAATACATTAAGACGCTTTATGCCCTGGAATTCCGGAAGAGCAGAATACTTATCAAGGGTATTTACGGTAAATTCAGGCTTGATATCGTACTTTAAGACAATATCCTCCGGATCACAAGTATCGGACATAGATATATCCAGACTTGCGCCGATCATTGCATTATTCTCGATAACATTGGAATAACCGCTGTTTACAACGCTTATCTCCTTTTCTATATCACCGTTTGTATTCATTTCTATAGACAGTGAATACGGGCTTTCTTCTGTATTTATAGAGGAAAGTATGCCATTATCCGTGTCTATAGCCTGATCCATCTTGTATTCACCATCAGGCACACCGTGTGTTGCTGCCGAATTAGGATCAAGTCCGAGCTTTATCTCTGAACCATCATCGATACCGTCATTATCGCTGTCTGCTACAAGCGGATCCGTGTTGTATACAAATATCTCGTCATAGTCAGAAAGTCCGTCCATATCAGTATCCGGATCTCCTGGATCAGTAGTACGTGTTACTTCGTCGATATTACTGAGTCCATCGCTGTCACTGTCATAGTCAGCATCTGATGTACCTTCTTCAGCTGAATCAAAAATAACAGGATCCGTGCCGACTATAGCAAACTCCTGATAATCGGTAAGACCATCGTTATCTGTGTCGGCATTGTCAATCGCAGTACCAATTTTTAGTTCAAAGAAGTCTGGCAAACCGTCTTCATCACTGTCGAGAGGCTCTATATCATATCCATTATTGCTATTTTTTACAATAATTGGAGATGATTCAAAGCTATCACCAGAACCTATAGTCTCAATTACCTTTATATATTTCTGTGAAAAAGGCTCTGTTATTGCATATTCATAGCTTTCTTCATCGGTAACAGTACCTACAGAAGTGTAGCTTTCTCCATCATCAGATACCTGGATATCAAATGTTCCCTGCGGAACATTTGTGTTCCAATACACCTTAATAGACTCTGTTTCGTGAATATATTCGCCATAAGTTATAAGGTAAAGTTCAGTTTCCGGTTCATTTTCAGTTGAAGTTCCGATAAATTCGCCCACCGCTGCGCTGTAATTCGCATTCAGGCTCGGACAGTCGATAGTTATAGTATCTGCAATAATAACTACACCGTTTATATTAAGGTTCATTGCCGATATATTGACGTTTCCGTTCGGAGCATAAACAAGGCCGCTGAGATTCACATTTTCAGTGTCTATAATAATATCGCCTGTTTCTGAGCAAATAGCTGAATTCTGCGTATTTTCTACAATTCCGCTCAGGTTTACATCATTTAAAGCCTTTAAGCCACTGGAAATATTGATATTACCGATCAGCTCAATATCTCCCTCGGCTTCTATTGGAGTATTGACATTGATGTTGGTATCTTCAAGGAAATAATCCTCAAAATATGTTTCAACTACCGTAGGATCGAAATATGTATTATCAATCTTTGCAAAGCACTGTACCATTGGTTCAGCTGCATTTTCAGTAATTGTACCATTAACATTAAAATTAGCGGAAGTTGAAGTAATAGTACCGTTTGTCGCTATATTTCCATTAATGCATACGTTATTGGCATTAATAGTAATAGCTCCCTCCGCAGATGAACCTGCAAAGAAGGTATACGGATACCTTTGTACTTCATTTTCACCATGAATAGTAGCTAACGGCATTGCGCTCAATGTCATTACTGCACTAAGCATTCCTGCGAATAATCGTCTGAATCTTTTCTTCATCCTCATTCTCCTTCTGATTTTTATGAATCAATTTTACCACTATCACATATTATTTGTCAATATTTTGTCAAGAATTTGCTATTTACATATTTACGTGATAGCAAGTATAACAGTATTACCACCAAAAGCGAAACGTAGTCGCTGCAACAATTATTACAATTCCTATAAAAGCATATCCCTGTTTCTCGTGCTTCTCAAGTCCGTTCCACTTGTCCGCTGCTGCTGTGAACAGCCGTCCAATTGCCTCAAAAGCGTCTATTTCCCATAACCATCGTATCAGAACATACAAGAGATATGCAGCTATTGGGAACATCACCGTATTTAAGCCTATCCAAGATAATTGCTTGCCAAATACGGCAGATATGCCAATGCCTGCACCGATGACTATACAGCTCAGCTCATCGACAAAAACTACCCATTTACGCTCGTCAAAGTCAAATGCCGTCCATATACCGACAACAATCAGAAATATCAGGGGCAATGCAAGCTGTAGGATAGGCAGCAATGTCTGCGGAAATTCAAAGGATCTCCCAAAGATAGAGTGCCAGTCGCTGCTGATTCACTTCCCTATCTCCTTGCCATCTGCTATAATGAAAATGTGCTAATAATGCACACTTCTATTATATAATAATCGAATCGAAAAAGAGACTGCCACAAGCTAAGCAGTCCCTTTTTCGTTTTGTACTATAATAGCAATTTTTTCCTTGAACGTTGCTACAAGTAACAACGTACTATATTGAAAAGAAAAAATTAATTAATATGCAGCTTCTCAATCAACGCTTCCTGTAAAGCAGCTGAGAAATTAATATCTGCTCTTTCAGCCATTGTGTTAAGCCAATTCGGAATAGTAAGTGTTTTCTTTACAGCCTTTTTATCGAAGAACTTACGGTATTCTAATGTATCACAGGCTACAAGTGATACTATATCGCCGCTTTCAGTGACAACATCATTGATACTTGTCGGCACCGGAATTGATTCTTCACGTTCTTCCAGATCGTAAAGCATAAGGCATAGGGCATCCTTTGCCTGTTCTATTGCTTCTGCAAGAGTATCACCCTCAGTATAGCAGCCTGATACATCGGGAAAACTTACGGTAAATCCCCCATCCTCAGATGGAGAAAATATTGCTGGATATACATACTTTGCCATAATATGAACCTCCCATTATAAAAGTATATGGTGAATTGCAAGGGTTCATTGCTGAACCCCTGCGTCCTTTAGGATGCTTTTGAGTGTTCCTGTTTTCACTTCTTCGGTGTTGTATCTGCCGACTGTGAAGCGTTTGCCTGTTTTCGGACTGTACCAGATTTCATGACCTGCGCCCTCACGTTAAAGCTGACACCCGTTCTTGCGAAGGAGTTTTTTCAGTTCACTGTACTTCAATCTCCCTCACCTCCTGTATATATTATAGCACGTATTAATACGTATGTCAATAGACTTTGAGAAATTTGTACGTATAAATACGTATAGTCAAACAAGAGGTTTTTGTATATTATGATGAGATTCTTATTATCACTTTAGTCTTATTTGAACGTCAGGTAAATGGATCACCACAAAACAAGTTTTATTATCAAGCTATCATCACCGAGTATTTCCTTACAGTTTTGTCATCTTTTTTACAGTTGAAAATATTATTCTCAAAAACATAGACAAAATCCGAAGAATATGCTATAATATAAACGCAAAAAAAGCCTGCACTTCTGAGGATATTAAGATATACACTACGAGGTTATTATGTAAATTTTTTAAGAGATACACTACATAGTTTTCATTTATTATATAAAAATGTGAGGCGGATTTTGAAGGAGGAAAATCAATGATAAACGAAAAACACGCACCGGGTTCTGTCGACTGTATTTCAGAGATGTATGAACTCTCGAAAAAGAAAAAAGTGAAGACTTATATAGCACTTTTTATCGCCCCGCCTGAAGTCTCTATGGTCATCAGGGGACTTTCTGTGATCGGACTTGAATTAAACGGATTTATTCTCGATGACTCCATTACAGAGGCAAAGCCTAATCCTGAATATGCTAAAAAAGGATTCAGCGACAGATATGACTATTTTGACCTGAAAGAACTTAAACAGGTACAGGATAATGAACCTGATACCGAGATAGTTATTATCTCAAATCACATTCCTGCCAAGGGAGACATTATCATCAATGCAGTGGAACAGGCAGGTATTGATTGCAGGATCTATCATTTCTTCGATATCCCTCACAGTGTTGAGATCGACGGAAAGCTTCGTGTGCTTAATAATGTTGAGTATCTTCGCTCATGGCCGAGCCATTTGCAGGAACTGAACGGAAAGTATATGACTCCCGAAGAGATCGAAAGATTCAGACACGGCAGATATCCTTTTAACAACATCGGTAAAGACACTTATTTCTGCCTTGAAAACCAGAGATGCGCTTTTACTAATATCTTAGACGGCTTTGTTGAAAGCGGTACTTATACTCCTATCGAAGGCGCTCCGAAAAAGAAAGTTACCATTCTCGGCGACAGCCGCTCGTTCAGCCCTTCTATTGCTTCAAGACTGAATTATCCAAGTATGCTGCAAAAACGCTTCATGGACGAAAAGGTGAACTGCGAAGTAGTGAATTTCAGCACTCTCGGCAATACCTTACAGAATGTACTTGCTCAGGTAAAGGCTCTTGACATCGGCAGTGATGATATTATTATCTGCCCTACATTAAGATTCGGCAACTTCATGGACTTCCGTTCAAAGGGTCTTTTAGGCGAAGACAGCGAGGATGATGACGACACTATCCGCCTTAAAATTATGCTCATGAAGGAAATACAGAGTTACTGCACCGAAAAAGGCGCTTCCGTAGTATTTGTTTATTTCCCTGCTTTGTGTGAAACTCCGAATATGACACCAATGGAACAGCAGATCGCTGAAGCATTCGGCTGTACATATAAGCCGATCATTTCACACAGAAAACTGCTGCGCCTCTGCAATTCCAATAATATCAATATAATGGATCTTTCCGAAGATTTCTTCAACACCCCGAGAGTTTCACATTTCACCGATGATGCCCATTTCTCATTCGACAGCGAAAAAATCATTGTTGATGCTTTCTTTGAATATGTAAAGGGTATCATGCTGCGTGATTCATCAGAATTTAATGATAAGGCTTTCCTCGGTGCAGCTATCAACGTTCATCAGATCTTCGTCAAGAAAGTTCTCAGAGCTTTTCTTGAAGAGACAGAGGAATATATAAAATATCTCCGTGAATGCTCTGAAGGCAAACCGGAAGATGCAGGCTTCCTTCTTATGAACTGCAATCCTATTACCAAGGGACATCTCTATCTTATCGAAGAAGCTCTCAAACAGGTCGATTACTTATATATCCTTATAACTCCCGAGGAGAATCCTCATTTCACTTATAAGGACAGATATGAAATGGTAAGACGTGCTGTTGCTAAGTATGAAAACGTTCAGCTTATCAGAGGCGGTAAATTCTTCAGCACACGAGCAATGTTCGCTGCTTATTTTGAACGTGAGGAGAAGCCCGACGCTGTTGCTGATCTCTCTAATGAGATCTACACATTCAGCTATCAGATCGCTCCTGCTCTTAAAGTTAAAAAGCGCTTTGTTGGAACTGAACCTAACGACCGTGTTACTATCCAGCTCAACGAACAGTACAAAAAAGCACCGCCGGAAGTAGGTCTTGAACTTGTCGAGATCCCACGAAAGGAACTGAACAACCGTCCTATATCCGCATCTGATGTCCGCCGTTTCCTCAGGGAAAAGAGATATGACGAATTGCGTGAACTTGTTCCCGAAACTACTTACGACTACCTTCTCAACGAATTGAACAAATAATACCAAAGGCCGATTTTTCTACGGAAAAATCGGCCTTTTTTTGTTTGCACACGCTGTTTTATCTCGGCTCAGATGTCTCTTTCATAAATCAGAAGAAGTTTCTGTGCCCCTGTATTTTTATTATTTCATCAAGAAAATTATTCAGTTCGGTAAGTATTCCGGATAAAATGATGCCGTCTGTATCAATATCAAAAAATATACCGCTTTTGTAATCGTTATTCTTATTTCTGACAGATCCGCTTATAAAACAGCGTCCCTTATTTAATGTGAATGTTATCTTTGTTCGTTCCGCTTCTCCGGTATTATTCTCAAGGACAGCTGTCGGCTTGGTCCCGGGAAGGCCGTCATACAGATTCTCCAGTTCATAATAAAAACAGCACAGATTTCCCGGAGTAAGTTCGCACTCAAATCTGCTTTCAATGCCCCTGCATTTATAACTCACCTCAAAGCCACCGAGAACTCCTCCACGTTTGATGGAATAGCTGTCCTGATGACGCTTGAATCTTATGAATGATAATATCAGGCACTCATCGCCGCTGTCAATTTCCATGACTTTATAAGGCAGTTCAAATTTATTTTCACTATTCATTTTTTCACTTCCTGAAGCTCTGATCGTCATAGTACCATTAAAAATGCCTTGCGATAATCTTTGTATTTCTGATGCATATCGGATACATTGGCTACGGTAGGCCTCTTGTTATCAAGTTCCGACTTATACAGATATTCGGCAACTATCTTGTCTTCGCACGGAAGTTCTTCTATAGCCTTTTCCTCGTCAGGATAATCATCAAATATATCAGAATATTTTCTGAATCTGATGTCTAAAAGGTCATCCAGTTTCTCATAATCGGAATAGGCGATAAACTTCACGAAATCCTTATCCGTGCTTTCGTAGGCTTCGGTTTTATTGAAATAAATCGTATTGCCTGATTCGATAATAAGCTGTGCTATAAACTCTGTATTGAATATTCTGAAATAGTTGTATCTTGCTTTATTCGCCTGCTTTTTTGATAAATTACCGTAAAAATTCGTTATCAGAGTCGGCACACGGGAACGAAGCAATAATGTACGATCCTCTTTTTGAGCATAATCTTCGTCTTCCGCATAATCGATCGGGTTTTCATCAATACTGGAAGTATCACCGCCTCTGTTTTTTAATTCATCCTGAATATAACGGAAAAGATACTGATTGAAAAAATTCAGCATAAACGAAACGAAATTATCATTGCTTTCAGCTGTATAATAACGTATCTGATACATCGCATAACCACTGATAATATAATCAACGTCATTCTTCATCATCTGATACCTTGAATTGATTTTTATCTTAGCCTGAAGCTTCCTGTTCAATTCACTGTCTGATATCGTGATCTTACAAAGATCAGTCAAATAAGACTTCTCATCGTTTTTATCTCCGTTTTTTTTAGCTTCGCAATATTTTCCTGCTATTTCGTTTATCCCGTCCTGAGTCATTTTTTTGATCGTAACTTCATCAAGCATCTTCGTCCCCCCAGTCCATCAGCATTTTTATTGCATCGGTAGGATCGCCCACGCCTTTTTCTGCCATTAGTCTTACTATCTCATCAAGGAATATGAGAGAAGTTATGTCGTATATTTTCATCAGCCCTGTATTGTGTTCCTTCTCACCGTAAACCATGCATCCCACCATAACATCCTTGCGTACTCTGTAGCCGTAATTCACACTCATTGTCAGTATCTGATTCATTACCTTTGTTCCGAAAGTTATATCGCAGTAGATCTTGTCGTTATCGGATATCATATCTATCAGCTGTGTGAAAATGCCGAGCTGTACTTCAAGATTACTGTCATATGCAACTTTTATCTCTTTGTAGTTGATTTTCAGATCCTTCTCTTTTGCCAGTTCGTCAACGGCTTTTTTCATAGTCTTATAATTGGCTAATGTGTTCTCATACTCTGTAACAACAGTTATCACAGTGATCTCCTCGCCGTTGTCGGTATAACCGTTTATCACAGGGATTATCGGGAAGCTTATCTCCTTGTCATACCTGAGTCTATCGCTGTTTGCAGGGAAATAAATGCCTGAACCTAATTTGCCGGCTGGCTGGAACGGGCTTACACAAATAAATTTCTTCATATTCATCTCTCCTTTAAAAATTAAGTTCATCAATTGCTTTTATCATAAAATCTCTTATGCTGTTTACATCTGTCTCGTTTCCTGTATCATAGCCGTAAGATGAGAAGTATTTCTGCATTTCCTCGTCTGCGACATCTTCATCGCTGGCATGATTCAGTTTATTTCGGATAAACGTTTTTGTATAGATAAGATCACGCAGAATAGTCTGCATTTTTTCATTGGTCAGGCTTTCATTGATTGAGAAGCCCTCGCTGCATTTTCTTTCGCTGAGCCCCTCAATGAAAATAAGCTTGCTGTTCTTGTATTCCGGTTCTTCCAAGCCTGATATAAGTCGGCAGAATGGCTCATTATTGGCTATATTGCGGATAAATCCTGCTGTTCCGTTGGCAAGGGAGAAAACTTTGTTTTTTATCATTTTCTTTATCTCAGGGAAATATGAAAGCTTGCCCATATAATCAGCTTCGTTCTTCTTTTTCCTGTCGGAATAAATAATATTTCTCAGCTTGAAGAATTCTTTCAGCGGCGCTTCAAGTTCGCTTCTGTCGGCAATACCATCGGGCATGATATCGAAAATCCTGTTTACATCCGATGTAGTTTCTAATCTGCCGAAAAGTACATGAAGCTTGTTGTTTTTATCATATTTGTAGTCCTTCGGGCACTCCTTTGCGGCAATTCTGAAAAGTTTCTGCACGGGTATATCCTTGTCCGCAAGCATGTACGAATTATAGAACATCTCATAACTGATATCGAAATGTGAATTTGCTTTTTTAGCTTTTATCTCTTTCAGCTTTTCGTCAGTTACGGTGAAGTAGCCTTTTTTGTAGAAATACTCAGGAATTCTCTCGACATAAATAGTTACCGCCTGCTGGATAAGTCTGTTATCGAGACACCATCTTATAATATCAGGGTATTCGATACTATCGTTATTCATATAGAATTTTTCTCTTACCGTACCGATAAGGCTTTTAAAAAGGATGATATCCTCTGAACTTGTCTCGGTATTGCTGAGTTTTTCAAGTGAAGCTTTCATCTCAGAAAGAGTATCGGAAAGATCGGAGGTACGGCAAAGCGAAAGCTGATCCGAAAAATTATTCATCGCAGAAACAACTTCATTCACAGCAGGTTCATCGCTGTCACTGAAATACTGTTTAAGGCCGTGGGAATTGCCGTAATTAGTAAAAGCATCCACAGCATTGATAAGGTCATACTTTTTGTATACGTTTGTGATATCATTGATAGACAGCGTTTCCTGTTTTGAATAGACAGCCTTTTCAAGCCTTACACCGGAATATTCAAGAATGCGTACAACACACATAAGGATATAGCTGGAATTTCTGAAACCGCCTGTTGTGTCGATATAGGCACGGTCGCCGCTGCTGAATTCCTTTGTGATATCCTTAATGGTATCGGTATAGATATCGTTTCCTGCAATGACTTTTACAGGCACGGGAACAGGAATGTTCACTTCTTCGGAAAAGGCTTCCAGAGTTTTGCCCAGTGCTTTAAGGGCAGGTTCAGCTTCCGGAGTGGTAACAGCTATGATCTTATCGACAGAGCCGCCGTTTCCGGCAATATAATGGATGAGGTATTTCACAGGTGCATCGTTGGTATTCTTACCCTTTACGTCAACAATATCCGAGGAATAGTCCATCAGGGTGCTGTCGGTTCTTAGTCTGCTTAAATTAGTGATAATAATATTAGCCATATTCATTCTCCTTTATAGTACAATTTTAACACTTTACAGGCAGTGATTTGTAAATAAGCTGTTAATTTTTCTATATCCCTGACCTTTCACTTAATAAGAGCGGAGAAAAGGGAGAGATTCAAGCGATAAAATAAAAAAGGCCAAAGAAAATTTTTCTTTGGTCTTTTTTATGTCCCCATAGGGGTGTAAGTTGCAACTTGTAGACACATTAATCAATGTATTAACTAACAGTTTCAGTCCCCGTGAGGGGTGTAAGTTGCAACTGTAGAAACATCACAATTACTTTAAAGGCACAACTGGTTTCAGTCCCCGTGAGGGGTGTAAGTTGCAACAAGCTTCTTCTGATTCTTCTATCTAACTAAAGTTTCAGTCCCCGTGAGGGGTGTAAGTTGCAACAATCAATTTTTACAATACCTATGACGAGGCAATAGCGTTTCAGTCCCCGTGAGGGGTGTAAGTTGTAACAACATATCAATATGACTGCTGTAGTTGCAGCACTGGGTTTCAGTCCCCGTGAGGGGTGTAAGTTGCAACAGGAAGAGCGTAGAGTTCATTATATTGCCTGCACAGTTTCAGTCCCCGTGAGGGGGTGTAAGTTGCAACCATGCCTTTCAAGGCTGTTAGAATCGAGATCAGGTTTCAGTCCCCGTGAGGGGTGTAAGTTGAAACAGTGTAAGAATAAAAAGCATGGCGTGGAGATAGCGTTTCAGTCCCCGTGAGGGGTGTAAGTTGCAACTAGTAATGGTCGTAAACACTTCGTAATTCTGCTTGAGTTTCAGTCCCCGTGAGGGGTGTAAGTTGCAACAAGATTAAATTAGGAAGTACACAGTTCTACAAGTTTCAGTCCCCGTGAGGGGTGTAAGTTGCAACCAGGAAGCCGTGATGGAGATACTTTCCGTGCAGAAGTAGAGTTTCAGTCCCCGTGAGGGGTGTAAGTTGCAACGTCCACCCTGGAAATTCCTTTCCCAATAGAAGAGTTTCAGTCCCCGTAAGGGGTGTAAGTTGAAACGTTCCGCTCTTATATAATAACACATCTGCAACAAAATGTCAAGTTTTTTGTGCAAAAAATATAAAAACAGACCTGTCAGCAATTGCCGTACAGGTCTGTTCAGATTTGTTCAGATCCTTGTTTCATCTTATTCTACCTTCTTTTTTCCTATTTTCTCAGTTCATATTATATTGTAAGGATCATAATGTACTAATACCAGCATTCCGCTCACCTCCTGTGTTTTTCATCGTTTATCAGTATACCACTATTCCGTCTAAAAGACCACCTCTGTCAGGGCGTATTATGTTAGTCTTCATTTTCATTTCACCTCCGTTTTCAGATTTTTCTTACGCTTACCAGCTGATGCTTACGTCGATTGTTGGCATATTTCTTCACCTCCTGTAAAATTTCGGCACATTCCTCAGAATGGCAGTATTGACCTTATTACTGTTTTTATTATTACTACTATCACAACCATACGCTCACCGCCTTTTCTCATGATTTACTTTCAGTCGTTGTCAGTGTTGTTATTGATTATGTCGATGACTGCGCCTACAAGTGTTGTTATTGCTGCTAAAACTGCTGTCACTGTCTTTGGATTCATGCTCTTTTCCTCCTTTCTTTCAGATTTTCATTTATGATGTGGGGTTACCAGCTTATTCTCACGTCGATTATTGGCATATTTCTTCACCTCCTTTTCTCATGATTTGGATATATAATAAAAAAGTGGACAAGTATGATATAATAGAAGACAGAAAAAGGAGGAATAAAAAATGTCTTCAAAGAACACCAAATACACCCAGGAATATAAGCAAACAATAGTGAATCTG
>Ga0255346_1004806_pt1 | contig 14369 bp, 15 predicted proteins | sample wastewater_treat_FD_194410 | JGI IMG/M metagenome (GOLD analysis project Ga0255346, IMG submission 194410) | Wastewater microbial communities from Lulu Island WWTP, Vancouver, Canada - plant22 | ecosystem: Engineered > WWTP > Wastewater > Unclassified | place: Canada: Vancouver, British Columbia... | reverse complement strand
GCCAAACGCCGAAACACTCATCGGAACCGAATTATATGACCGTATTCACCCGTCATTTCATGATAGAGTCAGGGAGAGGGTGAAAGATCTTATTGAAAAACAGGTAGCAGTAAAATCCCAGGACGAGATCTGCCTGAAACTTGACGGGACTCCTGTTCACGTAGATATATCAGCTGTACCTTTACATGGCCCGGACGAACCAACTGGTCTTCTCATCTTCGTTCGTGACATCACCGAAAGAAAACAGGCAGAGGAACGACTGAAGGCTGCTTATGAACAGATTGCTGAGGCTAAAGAGGAACTTAAGGAGAGGGTTCAGGCTCTTGTTCACAGTGAAGAGCTTATCCGCCAGAGCGAAGAGAAATACCGTTCCCTGTTTGAGAGGTCCATGGATGGTGTGATCATCATAAATAATAACCGGTTTACTGACTGCAATGAAGCAACCCTCCGGTTATTTGGAATGACCAGCAAAGACCAGTTTTTAAACCTGCACCCTTCCGATTTTTCTCCACCGTTTCAGCCTGACGGGAGTGATTCTTATGAAAAAGCCAATGAGATGATAGAGATTGCGATGAGGGATGGCAATCACCGCTATGAATGGCTCCACAAAAGAGTGAACGGAGAGCTGTTCTTTGGGGAGATTACCCTTACTGCAATCCCACTTGGAGATGAGATCATCCTTCATGCTTCATGCCGTGATATCACAGATCGGAAAAAGGCAGAAAAGTAGTCTTTATAACAAGAGTTCTGACCCTTTTATGTCTCGTACCCTCTTATATTTCAATAATTAAACCAACCGGTACAGGTTTCTTGGTATTAGTATCTCAAACCTTGCACCCTTCCCTTCAATGCCAGTTTCTGTGATAGAAAGCCCGGTTATGGATAAGATTTCGCGGGAGAGAAAGAGTCCAAACCCCGTATTTTTTCCATACCCATGATGGAATATCTTCTTCTTCTCCTTTTCAGGGATCCCTGCTCCATTGTCTTCATATATTAACAGAAGATCTGAAGGCCTTTCCTCGGTATAGAACCTGATACTTGTGACATTTTCCCCATGCATCAGAGAATTGGAGATAAGATTTGAGAAGACCTTCTCCAGGAGTGGATCTGCGTAAACCTCGATGGTATCAAGATTCTCCTCCCATGTGACAAAACCCACCCTGCCAAATTCTTTGGCGCTGGCGATAGTAGCCCCGATATTCTGCCATAAAGGTTCTTTAACCCCGACATCCTGGTATTCCTTGGTAAATACAATATGTGTTCTTATTGACTGGGTGGCCTCTACCTGTTTATCAATATAGGGCTCAAGTTCCTGGTCCCTGTTCTTCTTTTTCAGAAGATCAAGGTATGCAAGAAGGATGGTAATCTGGTTGAGCACATCATGGCGGGTGATAGAGGAGAGAAGGTTAAGCTTCCTGTTACTTTGTACGAGAGCATCCTGGGCAATCTTCTGTTTTGTGATATCAAGGCACAGGAGCAGGAGTGCCGGCTGATTATTCCAGACAACCTCTGCCATGCCAACTTCAAGCCACCTTAGTTCACCGGTATTTGTAAAAGCACGAAGGGATACTCCGGCATGTATCTCTTCTCCTTCGCCTGCTCGCAGTATTAGGGCTGACAACTCCTCCTGGTCATCCGGATGGATAATATCTGTTATTAATGACTGTAACAGGCTGCCAGAGGCATATCCAAATATCTCCGACGACTTGGGATTTGCAAAGATTATCCGGTTGTCGCGAAGGACAAAAACACCTTCCCCCGCATTGTTTGCAAGAAGCCTGTATTGCTCTTCACGCTGTTTTAAAGCTTCTTCAGAGGCTTTCCGGTCAGTGATATCCCTTGCAATCGTCATCACAAGGCTCTGGTTCCTTATTTTGATAGGGTAAGTCATAACCTCGGCATAAAGAACCCTTCCATCCTTCCTGCTTATATGGACCTCGTCCGGCCCGGTGGGTTTCCCAAGGGCATTTTTTGCAAAGAGAACAGCAGTTTTGGTGATATGCATCGAACCGATAAGGCCCATCGTGAAAATGTTCCTGCCCTTTAGATCCTCGGGGGCATAACCAGTAAGATCTGTTGCTGCCCTGTTGGACTCGATAAAGGTTCCCTTGATATCAGTCAGAAGGTAAGCTTCAGGAGCTAAGTCAAACAGGATCTTAAGTCTCTCCTCGTTGTTTTTTACCTCCCTTTCTGCTGCCTTCCAGTCAGAGATGTCAGTAAGCACAACCGTAACTGCTCTGATCTCCTCTGTTTCATCATCCTTTACCGGGTTAAACCGACGGATATAATCCTTTGACAACCACTGGAATTCGTCCTGGAATTTACGTCTGGTCGTAATTACACGTGAGAGTGCCTGATCAAACCGCTGTTCTTCACCAGGTGGAAGCATTACCCTCATGCGGGTTTCCAGGTACTTGTCAGCGATATCGCCAAGCTTATTCCGGTGATAGGAGTTCATGAAAAGATAGCAGCCTTCAGAGTCAACCATGTAGATAGAGTCACCGGTTGATTCAACCACGCTACGGTAATTAGCCTGGGTTACCTGGAGCGTGGAGAGCGTTTTGCGATGCTCGGTTACATCCTTAAAAGTCCAGACACGCCCGATGATCGTGCCACCGATCCGTTGTGGCAGGGTGTTTCGTTCAAATACCCGGCCGTCACGAAACTCAAGAACATCAAATGCCTCCTTGTCAGGATGTTTCTTTAAGTAGTCTATCTTTTCAATGAAAGATGCACGGTCTTCAAGCTGGTCCTCAAGGAAGGCTAACAAGACCTCTTCATCCTTTGCTTCGATGACCGACTCTGGAACAAACCACATGTCAAGGAATTTCTGGTTATAGTTGACTATCTTCCCGACCCTGTCTACTACAAAGATACCATCCGATGTAGATTCAAAAGTTGCGGTGACAAGGGATGCTCCACGGGCAATCTCATCTTCAAGCCTTACCCTGTCAGTAATATCAATGGAGACAACAGTTACGGCAAGGGTCTGTTGCGAGGTCTGGTACCGGACCGGGATAAATTTACGGTTATAATACCGGCCCTCCTTTTCATATTCTTCTGAATAATAATTGTTATGTGTAAGAACCTGGTTTAAGGAGTTGATAAACCGTTTTGTCTCTTCCTCCGTATGGAGATCCTTGTACATTTTTGACTCGTAATTCTCTCCAAAAATCCCAAGTCTCTTCTGGTGCGGGCTATTGATGAACAGGTACCGGTAATGCCGGTCGATCATATAGATAGAGTCATCGGTGGCTTCCACTATCGTCCTGAAATTTGTATCAGAGTAGTGAAGTGCCTCTTCTCCCTGTTTTTGCCTGATGATCTGCCTTATAAATGTATTTAGTCTTAACAGCTCAAGTTCAGTCTCATCATTGTGAAGGAAAAAATAGTCAATTCCAGCCTTTACTGCCTCTTTTACTACGGAGGGTGCCTGGTCTCCGGCGAATATTGTAACAGGAGAGTATTGAACATGCTTTTTTAATCTTCCAATAAAGTCAATCCCGTTCTCCTTTCCAAGATCAAAGTCGCCAATTACTATGTCATAATGCGAGGCATGCAACTTATTTATCGTGTCCTTGATGTCAGCCGCTGAGCTAATGGATGTCTTTGCCCCGTTCTCGGTAAAAAGCCGGGTAACAAATGAAAATTGCTTTGGATCTCCGATAGTCAGGATCGCTAAGACGGCCAGATCAAATCACCTGAAAATATTTTGGACATCATTAGATATTCTGCTAAAAGATTAAAACCATCTGTCTTACAAAAAGGTGGAGAATTACAACCATTGGAATTTATGACACAGATCGGATGATAGAATCCAGTAAATCCACAGCTTTTCTCTGATTCTCTCTGACCATGCTGATGATGAACTCATAACTCACCCTGGCATCGCATACTCCATTGGCATAATTGTCTACGGTACATATGGCAGCAAAAGGAAGGCCCATTTCGGAGGATACTGTAAGTTCACTCGCTATAGTCATTCCTACAATGTCTGCGACCTGCTTCATCCATGCAATCTCAGACCTGCTTTCAAGACGTGGCCCGCGGGTCTGAATATAGGTCCCGGTGGGGATCGCTTCTGGTGAAATTTTTTTCAGAAGGGCACGCAGCTCTTGATCAAATTCAGGACTGACATGATCTATGGAATGATTTCTTATTGTTGGAACTGGTGACAGGCAGAATATATCATCTGGAATAACCCGGCTGCCCGGGGGGATGTTCTCTCTTAACGACCCGGTTGAGCCAAGGGCGATTATTCGATCAGCGCCGGCAAGTCTGAGTGCTGCAATGTGGGACCTGTAGGAGATTATATGTGGAGCACGCCGGTTCTGGTGCCTTAAAAGAAGAAGAAAACCATCACCCTGGAAGAGTTCACTTGTGCCATATGGAGTATTCTGCTCAATTTTTTTAAATTCTGATCCCTTGTAATCCAGTAAACTGGTTCCGCCAATAATTCCAAGCATGTATGAATGTAATGTATTCACTCTCAAAAAATAAAATATTATCAGGCAAATCTTTACAATTCCTGCAATCCAGTATTTTTCAAAAACTGAAATTCATATAGATGGTTATTTATGTAAGAAATGGCAACCTAATAAGGCGGGCCGGTAGATCAGTGGGAGATCGCTACCTTGGCATGGTAGAGGCCGCGGGTTCAATTCCCGCTCGGTCCATCTTTTATAATTTTTGAAAATTTTAATATCAACCGGTTACAGACGGCAGACAACCTGTTTTAGAAAGCTCTCAAAAAGCTCAGTTATGAACTATGAACTGATGCAGCGTACCGACATAGATCAGCAAGGTAGCACGCATCACAGGCAGGTTTTCTTGCGGTGCATACCCTTCTTCCATGAAGGATAAAGAGTCTGTTTATGTCTGCCCAGTATTCACGTGGAAAGACCCTGGTCAAATCCACTTCAATTTTATCAGGCTCATCATAGTCAGTCAGTCCAAGCCGCCTGGACACTCTTCTTACATGTGTATCTACGGCAATTCCTACCGTTTTAGAGAAGGCATGACCCAGAACGATGTTTGCAGTCTTTCTTCCTACTCCTGGAAGAGAGATTAGATCCTCCATACGGTCAGGCACCTCCCCACCAAATTCTGTTATGACCTTGCGGGATGCAGCGATGATATTCCTGGCCTTGGTATGAAAGAACCCGGTAGCGTGAATGATCTTTTCGACCTCCTCAATATCTGCTCCTGCAAGAGATTTTGCATCAGGATATCTCCTGAAGAGCTCTTTTGTGACCATGTTCACGCACCGGTCAGTTGTCTGTGCGGAGAGGATGGTGGCTACCAGGATCTCGTAAGGATTATTGAAATGAAGAAATTCATCACTGCAGTCAGAGAGATCATATCTCTTTTTGAGGCGGGAAAAGACCTCAACAGAATCAGGAGAAGACATAAAAGACAGTGGGGTAACGCAGATTCGAACTGCGGTCAAAGCGTCCCAAACGCTCTAGGATGGACCAGGCTACCCTATTACCCCGTGCGGCATTATATGTTAACCACATTGCTATTTATAATTTTCCCAATATTATTTTAGAGGAAAGGGATTCTTTCCATCGTTTGTTACAAGAGTTCCGACCGGATTTTCGCTTTCCAGGATTAAGTCAAGAACTGAGGGGTCACGTCCGTCCATCACGAATAAGGGGATACCGCACCTTTCAACCATCTTCACCGCAACAATATCCATGACTGTGTTGACTCCGGCGACCGCCTGCTGACCTATGACGACGCTCAAAAGCTCGCATGGAGTCATCGTATCAAACCGTTTTGCTGAGGGATCCGTCCGGGGATCGGCAGAATAGATACCGTCCACTGCCGTGAGGTTGATGAAGAGATCAGCACTCACCCGCTCGGCAAGAACGGCAGCCACCGCATCAGTGGTCTGTCCTGGCGTTATCCCACCCATCACCACTATCTTTCCTGATTCAGCAGCGCAGAGTGCTTCAGTATGGCTGGTTACAACAGAGGGCCAGGCAGCCTGACCAAGTGCGCCTATCAGCAGCATGGCGTTCAGCCTTGTTACCATGATCCCAATCTCATCGGAAAAGGCTTCGTCAGCATCAAAGGAACGTGCAAGGGATATGTACTGCCTTGCCGTTCCTCCTCCCCCGACAACGACAAAAAGGCGATGATTTGAAGAAATTTTTGTCAAAACAGAGATATAAGGTTTGATATTAGGGCGGTCAATACCAGGGAGGAGAACAGACCCGCCCAATGAGAGCACGATAGTAGGCATTCAACCTCATACGTTAACCTAACGAAACCATATAGGTTGTTCAGCACAATTACATCATTTATAAACCAATGCATCATCTCTCTAAACATTAGCAGGATAACCATGGAAGCGCGACATTATTACCGTGATGAAACGGGTAACATCCACTGTAATCTTTGTAACCATCATTGCAGGATTGCTGATACAAAAACGGGTATATGCGGTGTCAGGCGATCAATTCGCGGTCAGCTCATCGCAGAGACCTATGGAAAAGTCACATCTGAAGCGGTCGATCCGATTGAGAAAAAACCTCTTTATCATTTCCTGCCTGGAACACTCTCGTACTCACTTGGAGGAGCCGGATGCAACTTCTCCTGCAGCCATTGTCAGAACTGGCATATCTCCCACGCAAGTTTTGACAGCATAAGGCAAAAGACCATTTCTCCAGAGGAAGGAGTAAAAAGGGCAATTGCATCAGGTGCTTCATCAATTTCATGGACATACAATGAACCTACAATCTGGTTTGAATACACCCAGGATATGGCGCGGCTTGCCCATGAACAGGGTCTGAAGACCGTTTATGTTACAAACGGGTACATGACCGAAGATGCACTGACCGACCTTGCCCCTGACCTTGATGCCTGGCGGGTCGATATCAAAGCCTTTACCGAAGAATTTTACCATAAGGTCTGCCGGGCCAGGCTTCAGCCGGTGCTTGACACTACGATAAGGGCAAAAGAACTTGGGCTACATATAGAGGTTGTGCATCTCATGATACCTGGCCTCAACGATTCCCGTGATGAGACCATCCAGCTCATCTCCTGGGTTTTGGATAACCTGGGTCCTGACACTCCGGTTCATTTCACAAGGTTTCATCCTGACTTTGAGATGCAGGAGATCCCGGCAACGCCTGTAAGCACACTTGAACGCGCCTTTCGCCTTGCAAAAGACAGGGGGCTTCGATTTCCATATCTTGGTAATGTACGAGGTCATGAATATGAACAGACCTGGTGCCCGCATTGCAATAATCTCCTGATTGGCAGATCCGGATACATGGTTGGTCCGGTACACCTTAATGGAAGCAAATGTTCTCACTGCGGCGAAGAGACCGGTATAATCACACGGATATGACAGGGGAACAGGAACACTCTTTTTTTTGTGACCGGATGGCGGGATCTCTATGCAAATATCTCAGGTTCATGGGATATGACTGCAGAAACGCCAATGACCTGCCAGATGGAAATCCACGTGAAGATACCGATATTTTAGAGATAGCAAGAAGAGAGAAGAGATATATCCTCACGCAGGATGCCGAGCTTGCCCAGCGTGGAGGAGACTATGCAGTCAGATTGGTCTCATCAGACCTTGCAGGACAGATAAGGCAGCTGCATAATGCCGGCTTTATCTCTCCGAAGATCAGACTGACTAGGTGTTCAAGGTGTAATGCAATGTTACTTGAGGGAACCCCTCCCGCAGATCCAGGTTACAAAATACCAGATGAAACTCCACTGATGTACTGTCCGGTCTGTAAACGTCAGTACTGGGAAGGGACACATACAAGGAACATGAGAGACCAGCTGGCGCAGATGATAAATCCGGAAAATAACAGGAATTGATACAGGTCTTATCCTGATAGCTGTGAAAGTGATATAAAACGAGTTATTTATGAATGATGATCCCGGGTTTTGTCCTGATTACCAGAGATTTTGCTTCGTTTTCTCCTGATATGCCCACAAGGCCGTCAATCTCACCGGCAACCGACTCAAGTTCATCAAATATCCTGTCTGCATCCCTCCGTATCTCCCTGATTGAGTCCCTAAGGCTTCTTCCACGCAGGTGAATCAGCCTCCGGTTCCTGTAAACCATTCCCGAACGGGAGAGATTTCTCAGGTGATGGTTTACCCTTCCCTGTGAGATTGAGAGTAGAGTGCCGAGTTCATCTGAAGAGATACCATTATAATCTGAAGAGTGCTGGAGAATTTTCAGAACAATCTGCGTTGACAGGTTGTCAATATCTCTGCCAGATGAGAGGCCCAGTGTGTCACAAAGCCAGTAGATCTCATCTACAAGTTCTTTTCTTGTGGGACGAGGGAGGTTTTGAAGGATAAGTCGTTGGTGCATGGATGAGACATGATAAGATTACTGTTGATATCATATCAATATTATGGAGATGATTCAGAGGGCATTGATAAAGTATATATAGAATTTTTAATCAACACTTATGTGCAAACTACTATTCAGAGGAGTTTAACGTATGGCAATTACACCAATCGGACCCCGTGTCCTGATTAAACCTTATAAACAGGAAGAGAAGACCAAGGGTGGCATTTACATCCCTGACTCTGCCAAAGAAAAGAAAAAACAGGGAGAAGTGATCGCCGTCGGAACATTTGAAGATGGAAAAGAACTCCCGATCAAACCAGGGGACATCATTCTTTATGGCGGATACAGCCAGGAAGAGGTCGAACTTGACAAGGAGGACTATGTTATTGTCGAGTTTAAGAACGTGGTCGCCAAGATGAATTAGGTGTCAGACATGTCAGCAAAACAATTAAAGTTCAATGAAAATGCCCGTCATGCACTCCTCGACGGCGTTAATAAAGTAGCCAATACAGTAAACATCACACTTGGACCAAAAGGAAGATACGTAGTCCTTGACAAAGCAGGAGGTCCAATTGTAACAAACGATGGAGTAACCATTGCAAAGGAGATAGAGCTCAAGGATAAGTTCGAGAATGTCGGGGCCAAGCTCATTAAAGAAGTGGCCTCAAAAACCCAGGACACTACCGGGGACGGAACCACAACTGCCATCCTTCTCACTCAGGCGATGATTACCGAGGGTATCAAGAATATTACCGCCGGTGCTAACCCGATTGAGATTAAAAAAGGAATAATGATGGCAGTTGATGCTACCGTCAATGCCATCAAGGCAAAGAGCATCGAAGTAAAAGATAAGGAGACCATCAACCGCATAGCCATCATCTCTGCAAATAATGATGAAGAGATAGGCAACCTCATATCCGAAGCCATGGACAAGGTCGGTTACAACGGTGTCATCACCGTCGAAAACTCAAAGACCCTTGAGACCGGCCTTGAGCACGTGGAAGGTATGCAGTTTGACCGCGGGTATATATCACCCTACATGGTAACCGACCAGGAACGCCGTGTAGTCGAGTTTGAAGATCCATATATCCTTATCACTGACAGGAAGATCTCAAGCCTGAAGACCCTGATACCGGTTCTTGAGATGATCGCGCAGACAGGAAAGCCACTTCTCATCATAGCCGAGGATGTTGACGGTGAGGCACAGACTGCACTTATCCTGAACATCATCAGAGGAGCAATCAAGGTCTGTGCAGTCAAGGCACCTGAGTTTGGTGATGTAAGAAAGGAAGTTCTCGAGGATATTGCCATTCTTACCGGTGGAATGGTCATAAGCGAGGAACGCAATATTGCAATCGAGGACATCACCCTTGACATGCTTGGCCAGGCAAGGACCATCAAGGTTGACCAGGACAAGACAACGGTCGTTGGCGGTAAGGGCAAAAAGTCAGACATCGACGGCCGGAAGAAACTGATCGAGTCCCAGCTCAATATCACTGAAAAGAAATATGACAAGACTACCCTGCAGAGCAGGCTTGCAAAACTCTCCGGTGGTGTAGCAGTTATAAAGGCAGGGGCTGCAACCGAGACAGAGGTCAAGGAGAAGAAGATGCGTATTGATGACGCACTCAATGCAACAAAGGCTGCCGTTGAGGAAGGTTATGTTGCAGGCGGAGGAGTTACGTTATTCCGTGCAATAAAAACCCTTGAGTCCCTCAAGACAACTCCTGAACAGGCTATCGGTGTCAGCATTGTAAAGCGTGCCCTTGAAGAACCACTCAGGCAGATTGCTGACAATGCAGGTCGTGAAGGGGCAGAGGTCATCGCCACCATCAGGAACAATTCAAGCGAGACCTTTGGCTACAATGCAAAGACTGATGTCTACGAGGACCTTCTTCAGGCAGGTGTTCTTGACCCGACAAAGGTGGTCAGGTCTGGTCTTCAGAATGCGGCATCTATTGCAGGAATGCTGCTGACTACCGAGGCAGTTGTCGTCGAGTTTGACGAAGAGAAAGATAAGACATCTGCAGCAATTATTATCTAATCTTTCACATGAAAAACCTGGATTTTTTTGGGGTAATCCCCCCCTTCATAATCCAGGATCTAAATTTTTTCAGATATCATCATGTCCCCTCTAAATGGATTGGGAATATCTATCAATGTATGACCTGGTGCTTTGCTATACTCAGAACGCAAACCCCGCCTGATTCCTGATGTAAAAACCCGCGGTTAAGATCGGTAATCATATCAGGATGAATAAATAACCCCTTGTAGGGATGATCATGATCAGTCATTTTCTTTGGCTGATACCAGCCATCGCTGTACCCGGCTGAATACCCTCCAATTATTCTTGAGGGTATTAATGAAAAAGTGTGTGATTTGGATACGGGAACAGCCAATAAATACCCGACAAGGGAAAGAACACGATCCCGCAATATCTTCTTCTTTATTGTTTTATCTTTATTATCTTTTGAATATAACATACACACATAAGGATATGACAACAGGGACCTGTGATGAAGGGCCGGTTACAAAAACAAATGTCGGTCGGTTGACAAATGGAATTTACGTCTTTACTTTGCTTTTATTATTTAAAAATGTCCGGATTCCATCATTTTCCGATATAATGCATGACACCGAGATAGGAACCTTCGGGCTTATGCAAATTCCTGACATTTTAAGTTTTATCAACGCATTTTTAATTATTGCATTATTCTGGACGATAACCTTTCATATTTTTCATCAACTAAGAAAAGTTGACATGAAATTTCTTTTCCTGCATTTCGGATTATTGATATTTATAATCTTCATCCCAGTCTCCAGCCACTTATACCAGGTCATGAATGGAAATTCCATAATATCAATCTTTTTTCATTCCAATATTCTGTTTATAGGCATCTTTCTAATCTTTGAATGGTTACATGGCATTCATACTCCCGGCCTGACGGGTAAAGAGATATGTTCTCAAAAAATCTCATGCATCTCAAGAAAAATGTTTTATGTGCCGGTTTCAGCAGTAATCGGGATCATGTTATCCTTAATTGACATTCCATTGACACGTAACATCTACTATGTAACCATGCTTGCCCTCTTTCTGGACTGGACATTCACGAAAAAATTTCTCTGTCATCAGGGAAGGGGAGAAGATGACAACGGATAATCCTTCATGTGCAGGACCGGTCCCACAGGACATGCTTGAGATCCTGATGAATGGAATCTTTGCTTTTGCAATGACCCTAATCGTGAAGAACAATATCCCGCTCCCATCTGGTGAGATCGTGGAAAACATCGGTCTTCTTGTAGAATTTTTCTTAACAGTATTATTCGACGGAATCAGTTTTATCTTTACATTTATACTGCTTGCGGTCTTTTACATCCTCTCATTTGAGATAATGCGAAATGTCAGGTTAGTGGACAGAATTACATTATATACGGTCTTTGCCTTCCTTTTATCAATCCTGTTCATTCCACTTACATCCCTCATATGGGCAATTTCAGATGAACCGGTCCCATATGGAATGCTCTTTCATACAAACATCCTGATCTGCGGGCTGATACTGTCCTTTTTATGGACATATGCATACAGAACCCCGGAGATAATTCGAAAAGACAGTTCTGCAGAGTATGTGAAAAACCTGTCCAGCCGGATAATAGTCTTACCAGTAACGGCGCTGGCTGGAATTATTATCGATGGGTCAAATATTTCCTTTGCAGCCATTCCTATAATGTTTTTATATCTCTTTCCAATCCTGTTTTGTGTAAGGTATGCAAACAGGATTTACAATTAAAAATCTCCAAAAGACAGGAATTTAATCAGTACAATCAGAAGATTTTTATTTTTTGCAGTATTTCGGTCCATAAACTCACAAGTGAGAGACTTATCAGGTTTAATGTGGTGGCCCCGTACCAAAGTACTGCCTCCGTCCGGTTAAGGTATACAATCCAGCCTGACCATAGTGCCATGCAGATTGTCGTGAAGATGGTCAGTGTATCAACAGAGAGAATATCAGTTAAGGCTCTCGTTTATGGCTGGTTCCATGTTTTTAGTTATATACCCAGATATAGAATTTGGTAGTGTTTATGCATTGAGAGGTGGTTTACCTCCTCACAGAAGGGAGTGTTATTCCAGGTATATTGATCTGGAAGATCAGCGTCAGGGATAAAGCAAAGTCCGGACCGAAGAGATAAGTCTATATGATCGTCATGGTCTCACACGAAGACTGGTATAAAAGATATTTTAACAGGATCATAACGCTTCGTGACGGGGAGATAATATCTGACGGTCCTCCGTCCTGAAAAATTTGATGGGAATATTACAGGATTTTGTTTAGTATCCCGGTGATGATGCCCATCTCTTCGCTGCCAATCCCCATTGCGGGAAGGGCGGTTTTAATGATGGAGCCCACCGCTTTTTTTCCTTCCTGTGTTCCGATCATGTTTTTTATCATGTTTATTCCATCTGGTGATGAGATAAAGTCCATGATCATCTTCTGGCCTTCTGGCGAGGAGAGGAACTGTTTTGCCATCTTATCCATTCCAAACATGAATGTTAATATGACTGAGAAGTATTAGTATATTGCCTGGTTTTACTTGGTTTGTTCCAGCCCCAAAATATTATATAAAATAAAAAGTAGTCACGACCTTGTTCCCAACTTTCAAGGCCACGGTCCTGGTGCTATGTTTTTTTACCCATTTGCAGGTTATTTAACAGCTTCATTTTTTCCATCCGATAATGCTTCTTATTAGATATTTGCATCCTACTCATGCGATCATTATAACAGTTTTAAAAATTTATTTTAATGATATTAGAAAATAATTTCGGAACCCTGATCATGAAATGCGAAATCTGTGGCAGAGAGATATCTGGCAGCTCTGCATTTACCTGTAATTACTGTAAAGGAACATTCTGTCCTGAACACCGGCTTCCCTTCAATCATGCATGCAAAAATCTTGCCGGTTGGAAACAATCAGGAGCTCCGGGTAAGAAAAGATCCACATTATCGAAAAAACCTGTTTTGTCTTCAGGTGTTCCGTTTTACAAGAAGAAAGAAGTAATAATCGGCGGAGCAGTAATAATAATCCTGGCCATCATGGCCTTAATCTTTATCTTCTTATAAAACCGCCAATGCCCAGGTTTATCAGTTGACCAGGTTATACCTTTCCGACAGGGCATCTCCGACAGACACAAGGTATTTTTTTCCATATGGTCCGTCTTCTATCTCTTCTGCAAGTTCCCATATCCTGCTCTCCTCCGCTCCCCTGGCAAGAGCGATACCCATCACTACAGCCGCAACAGTATCAGTATCTCCCCCAAGACTGATCGCACCGGTAAGAAGCCTGCATGGATCATCCCCAAACCTTGTCAGAAGGAATACTACTGCTCCAAGAAAGATCCTTGAGTCAGTATATGGAACACCATAAGACGCATACTCCCCAAGCAGAAGTTCGTGGTCTGGGAGGACAGACGCGGCACAATGGTCTAACCATGAGATGGTATCAGGGTCTGCAATATCAACATCATCACGGACCGATGCCCAAAGTTCACTAAACCTGGTCTTATGGTACAGACGCTGATGAGCCAGCAGGGCTATCATGCAGGCCGCCGTTACAGCATCCTGGTGACCATGAGTGATTGAAGCGCTTAAGATTGCAGTCTCTGTTACTCTCTTTTTATCCGGAAGAAAACCGACAGGAGGAGCTCTCATGGCTGCACCATCAGTCTTCCTCTCTCTTCTTACTTCATCAGGAATGCTGCGAAGAAATGCTTCCGGATCAGGCGAGGAAAGCATCTCAAGCGTCATTTTAGAATACCCTGGTCTTGGATCCCTTGCATAAGAGTTAAAAAAAGAACGTGCAAAGGCAGGAGCCGACATCTCCTCTCCTGATATTATAATCTCTGCAATAGCGAGGGCCTGCTGGGTATCATCTGTATACCTGCCTGGCTTAAGCCCATGGGTTTTTAATCTGGTTATTGCATCCTTATAAGACAGGTTCTCAAACGGTGCACCATATGAATCGCCAAGAGCAATGCCAAGCA
>Ga0255346_1004799_pt1 | contig 14389 bp, 13 predicted proteins | sample wastewater_treat_FD_194410 | JGI IMG/M metagenome (GOLD analysis project Ga0255346, IMG submission 194410) | Wastewater microbial communities from Lulu Island WWTP, Vancouver, Canada - plant22 | ecosystem: Engineered > WWTP > Wastewater > Unclassified | place: Canada: Vancouver, British Columbia... | reverse complement strand
AAAAGCTTGTCGATATCTGAGGAAGTAAATGCGGCGACCTTCTTGGGGTTAAATTCCTTAAATGCTTTTCTGTAGTTTTCACGCTTTTTGAGTATTGTTTCCCATGAGAGCCCGGCCTGTGCGCCTTCAAGAACTATCATTTCGAAAAGCTTAGTCTCGTCATGAAGAGGAACTCCCCACTGTTCATCATGATATTCGATATAAAGAAGATTTTTCAGGTTTACCCATCCGCAGCGTTTCATGTAAATGCCTTTCTTTTTAAAATTTAATAATCTGAACATTTTTAGCATAATGACCAAATATTAAAAAAGCATTTTTTATCATCTTAATATATTAATTTGACTTTTATTTTATAACATCATATCTTTAATTTTCATGTTAGTATAAATTATTCCATCGCTTCGGTTATGATTAATAAATGATTGTGAGGACGATTTCGGAATGTATTCTGAAAAAAAACAATTGAAACAAGCGAAATTGACTACAGCAGAATAGTGAAGTTTCTCTATATACTGGTTCTTTCAGTGTCGATGCCGCTTATAGTTATGACGGCTTTAATTAATCCTGAAAATATAATGCTTTCCGCCAATATCATGTTTTCTGTAACCTATGCGGCTGCATTTATATGTTTTGTATTTTTTAAGAAAATTCCCATGAAGGTTCATTTCTATGTAATCGTTTTAGGTGTGTTTATTGCAGGAATAATTTCAATTGCAGAATGGAAAACTTCAGGATCGGGAGTTATTCTGTTTATATCTGCAATTGTTATGTCGGCTTTCTTTCTGAAATTCTCTGCAACTTTAATCTTTATGTGTGCGTCAGTTTTATTTCAGATTATTATCATGTTTTTCCCTTCAAACAGCTTCGATATGTTGAGGATAGTTGTTTTATGCACTTATATTCTATTTATGCTGGTTTTGGTTAAAACTGCATATATGTTCAGGAAATCATATCTTGATGCGGTTTTAAACATTGCCGGAAAAAATGGACGTCTTAGTATTATACAGAAAAATCTTCTGTCTGAAAAAGAAAAGTCTGCATTATTTGAAAACGAGCTGGCTAATCAAAAACAGTTTGTTGAGGATATACTGAACAGTCTTCCGGGTATTTTTCATCTATATGATGCAAGTGTATTTCCTAAGATCATAAGATGGAATAAAAATTTTGAATCATTAATCGGCTATACTTCGGAAGAAATAAATGGGAGATTGATTACTGACTGGATTGCGGATGAAAATAAAGATGAAGCCGCTGAAGTGGTGGGTAAAATCATTGAGGAAGGTGAAGGTTTTTTAGAAGCAAATTTAAAAAGAAAAGACGGTTCAGTTGTTCCATATTTTCTTACAGGTAAAATTATTGAAATAAGAGGAAAGAAGTATCTTGTCGGAACTGGTTATGATATCAGCAGAAAAAAACAGCTCGAGGAATATTTTTATCAGAATCAGAAAATGGAAGCACTCGGCAGTCTTGCCGGCGGAGTCGCGCATGACCTCAATAATATTCTCGGTGCAGTATTGGGATACTCGGAGCTTTTATCATCTCAAGAAGATTTATCGGATGAATCAGCAGAATATATTTCGGGTATAATTAAAGTCTGTAACAGGGCTCAGGATTTTATCGGTCAGATAATGTCTCTCAGCAGAAAGACGGTTTCGAGGACGGAAGTTTTCAGCATAAAAAAACTTGCAGAAGACTCGGTTGATTTTGTGAAGAGCTCTGTTCCGGACAATACTTTTTTGAAAATTGAATTACCGGAAAAAGATATAAATGTTGAGGCTGATCCTGTTCAGATTAATCAGGTTATCATTAATCTCATCAACAATGCTCTTTATGCAATGGAAGACAAGAACGGAGTTATCGAACTCTCTCTTTCAAAGATTACTGCAAGCCCAGATAATCTGATGGGGCTTGACCCCGGCAGGGAATACGCAGAGATTCGTATAAAAGATACGGGATGCGGAATACCTAAGGAAATTTCATCCAGAATATTTGATCCTTTTTTTTCGACAAAACCGAAAGGTGAGGGCAGCGGAATGGGACTCTCTGTTGCTCTCGGTATAGCAAAAAAATTCAGAGGAAATATAATTTTTGAAAGCACACTTAACTCGGGCAGTGATTTTTTTGTTTATCTTCCTGTCTCATATAAAGAAATCTCATCTTGTAAGAGTGCAGTGAGAAGAGACTATAAAAAAGGTTCGCGTGAAAAAATAGCGCTCATCGACGACGAAAAAGATCTTCTTCTGACGGGTTCAGAACTTTTGAAAAGAATGAACTATGAAGTTGATATTTTTTCTAATGGAAAGGAAGCTCTTGCTGCTATTAGAGAAAATCCGGGAGAATATGCTCTCATAATTACTGATTATATGATGCCCGGAATGACAGGGTATGATCTGGCGAAAGAGATTTTATCACTGTGTCCTTCAAAACCGATTATACTTGTTTCGGGATTCAGTGAAAGTCTGGATGAAAAAAGCATCAAAGAATGCGGAATAAAATATTACATGAGCAAGCCTTTCTCCGCGCAGGTTCTATCTGACAAGATTTGTGAACTTTTGAGTGCATAATGCAATTTCCTTGACTTAATAATAAACCCGATGGAGAAGATTTCATCGGGTTTATTATTACATGCGGATAATTCTGACATTAGTTTTTCTTATATGTACGGCGGTTTCTATTATTCCGGCAGAGAATTCGGACTTGCAATTCCGGATTCAAAAACTGAACGGAAAGGAATACGTTTCACTTTATGAAATATGCCGTGACGGAGAATTCGATCAGAGCATTGATCCGGTTCTCGGCCGTGGAAAGATTTACAAAAAATCTTATGTTGCGGTTTATCAGATTGATCTGTCTGTAATACTTGCCGGAAAGGAATTGATTAAGGCAGATTATCCCGTAAGGCGCGTAGATGACGGCGAAGTTTTTATTCCGGCGGATTCGGCTCAAAAAATACTCGAAATAATGCTGGAGAAAAATTTTTCGCGGCATGGAAATTATTTAAAAGAAGATAAAGAATCAAAAACAGTTATAAAAAAGCCGGTTGATGATGATATACATTATGAAGAAATTGATTTTATTGTAATTGATGCCGGACACGGCGGAAAAGATCCTGGTGCTGTCGGAAAGGGTGGTAAACGTGAAAAAGACATTACTCTTGCCGTCAGCAAAAGAATCCGTGATATTTTGAAGCGGGAACTTAAGGGAGTTAATATAAGTCTCACAAGAAGTACGGATGTTTTTCTGGAACTGGGAGAACGGACTGAAATAGCCAACAAGCTATTGCGGAAAAGTAAAAACGGACTATTTATAAGCATTCATGTAAATGCTTCTATTTCACCGAAGAGCAGCGGATTTGAAACCTATTTTCTTTCAAGGGATCCGACCACTGATGATGCAAGAGTGACTGCGACACTTGAGAACAATGTCGTAATTCTTGAAACAAAGAAAAAACATCATTACGATGATATTGAATTTATTGAAGCTCTTATGCTTGCGGCTCAGATTCAGAAAGAAAGCCATATTCTTGCGGAACTTATTCAGAAGAATATGACTTCTGCAATGAAGCAGTCCCATTCGAGGGGAGTAAAACGTGCTGACTTTTTTGTTTTAAGGGGCTCTCTTATGCCGGCTGTTCTGGTTGAAATCGGTTATATTACCAATAAGAAAGAGCTTAATCTTCTTGTTACTCAAAACTATCAGGCTGTTGTTTCTAAAGCTGTTGCCGGAGGAATCACTTCTTTTGTAGCAGGATATAATAAACTGGTAAAATAGTTGATTCCTTTCGCTCCGGAGATATATTATTGACATCAACTGCTTAGAGTTTATTGGTGACAAAAGAGATTAACTGGAGATTAATATGAAAAAAGACGGATGGTCTGCCGAGGAGATTTTTTCATCCCCTAATTCACTGACTTACAACGATTTAATTATACTGCCTGGATACATTGATTTCGCGCCTGCCGATGTTGATCTTGATACCAAACTGACGCGAAACCTGACTATTAAGCGCCCATATGTTTCCAGCCCTATGGATACTGTTACAGAGGGGCGCATGGCAATTGCAATGGCTCTCAACGGCGGTATAGGAATAATTCACAGCAATAATTCTCCTGAAGAACAGGCGGAAGAAGTCCGTAAGGTAAAAAGATATGAAAACGGTTTTATTACCGATCCGATATGTCTTTCTCCCGAAAATACTATTTCAGATATATTGAACATTAAAGAACAATATGGTTTTTCCGGAATCCCGATAACCGAGAACGGAAAAATGGGCTCTAAACTTGTAGGAATCGTAACGAACCGCGATATAGATTTTGAAAAAGATCCTTCAAAAAAACTTAAAGAAGTGATGACGAAAGAACTTCTTACGGCGCATAAGAATATTTCTCTCAGTGAAGCTAATGATGTTCTGCGTGAGTCAAAAAAAGGAAAACTTCCGATTGTTGATGATAAAGGCTGCCTAGTTTCTCTGATGTCAAGAAACGATTTGCTTAAGAACAGGGAATTCCCTAACGCATCAAAAGATAAGAACAAACAGCTTCTTGTCGGTGCTTCGATTTCCACTCATACTGAAAGTTACGAGCGCCTTGATCTGCTTGTTAAAGCAGGCGTAAATGTAATCGTAATCGACTCCGCTCAGGGAAATTCTCTCTATCAGGTTGAAATGATAAAATACATCAGAAGTAAATATTCTGAAATAGATATTATTGCCGGAAATGTTGTTACTTCAGAACAGGCTCTTAATCTCATAAAAGCCGGAGCTGATGCTCTTCGCGTTGGAATGGGCCCCGGATCAATTTGTACAACTCAGGTTACAATGGCTTGCGGAAGATCCCAGGGAACAGCGGTTTTTCATGTATCGCGTGAGGCACGCAAGCATGGAATTCCTGTTATCGCGGACGGAGGAATATCAAGTACCGGTCATATTGCAAAAGCTCTGGCTCTCGGCGCGTCATGCGGAATGATGGGCGGACTTTTCGCGGGTACTCTTGAAGCTCCGGGAGAATACTACTACGAAAACGGAATGCGTTTGAAAAAATACAGAGGAATGGCTTCTCCTGAGGCGATGCAGAGAGGCGGTGCTAAACGTTATTTCGCAGAAGATACAAAGATTAAGGTGGCTCAGGGAGTTTCAGGTGCTGTTTTGGATAAGGGTTCGATAATGGATTATCTCCCATATTTGACGCAGGGACTTCGCCATTCTTTTCAGGATATCGGAGTGAAGACTATAAAGGATCTTCATGAGAAACTTTACAGCAATGATCTTCGTTTTGAAGTTAGATCTGTTGCTGCTCAAATAGAAGGAAACGTACACGACCTTTATTCATACGCAGAACCAAAGTATAAATAATTTGCAGGATTCAGATGGAAATTAACGAAACGAATGATAAAATAGAATACGGAACATTTGAAGCTACCGTTGAAAGATGTAAGAAAATCGAAGAAGATCTTCTTGTAAATCCAGGAAAATACAGGGTACTTACGGGTGACCGCCCCACAGGAAGACTTCATATAGGTCATTTGTTCGGTTCTCTTCAGAACCGCGTCAGGATTCACAATCTCGGAGTTTCGACTTACATCGTAATTGCAGATTATCAGGTTCTGACTGACCGTGATACTTTCGAAAACATTTCTGAAAATGTAAAACAGCTTGTTATTGATTATATTGCTTCAGGTCTTGATCCGGAAAAGGGAAATCTCGTTATTTTCCCTCACAGCCATATACCGGAACTTAATCAGCTTGTTCTTCCTTTTCTTACTCTTGTAACAAATGCCGAGCTTGACAGAAATCCGACTGTTAAAGAAGAGATTCAGGCGGCCGGATTAAAAAGAATTAATGCGGGAATGTATATGTATCCCGTTCATCAGGCTGCTGATATTCTTTTTTGCAAAGGAAATCTTGTTCCTGTCGGAAAGGATCAGCTTCCGCATCTTGAACTGACCAGAACAATTGCAAGAAGATTCAATGACCGCTTTGCAAAGAAGCAGTCGGTTTTCCCTGAGCCTCAGCCGCTTTTAAGCAAAGCTCCTGTTATTCTCGGACTTGACGGTTCGCAGAAGATGAGCAAAAGCCGTAATAATGCAGTTATGCTAAGTGCGACTGAAGATGAAACGGTTTCACTTATAAAGAAAGCAAAGACGGATTCAGAAAGAGTTATAACATTTGATCCTGATAAACGTCCTGAAGTATCCAATCTTCTTCTTTTGATTTCACTATCGACTGGAGAAAGCCCGGAAGTTATTGCAGAAAAAATCGGAGACGGAGGCAGCGGCAGACTGAAGTCGATGCTTTCAGAAACGCTTAACGAGTATCTGCGTCCCATCAGGGCAAAAAGAGCCGAGCTTGAAAAGAATCCCGATTACATTAAAGATGTTCTTCGAAAAGGCATTGCCGACGCCAGAAAGACGGCAGAGGAAACACTTTCGGAAGTTAGGAAAGTGATGAACATGGAAATATAGAATTAAACCCGCAGATAAACTGCGGGTTTAATGTTTTTAGTCATTGCTTTTGAAGAAGAAGACGTCAGCGCTTCCGCTTTCATCATCATCCTTGCTGTTTCCCTTGCTGTCTTTTTTGTTCGGATAATTAATTCTTTTTATTTTTTTTCTAACGGAATCTCTTGATTTCGCATCTCCTGAATCAATTTTGGTGAACGTTTCTTTGTTCTCAGGAGTTAATTCTTTTATTTTTGAGTCTTTTTTGAGAGCAACTGCCTTATCTTTGTCTATATCACTTTTTTTGATTTTTTGTGTTTTAGAAACTTCGGCGCGTTCATTTTCTTCAACAACAACAGGTTTTGACTTCGGAGAAGAAACTTCTACTTTGCCGTCGATACAGCTGACGGACGATGATTTTTTATCATGCGATACGAAAAATGTTGTTCCGCGAACAGCGGCCGTACAGGTAGGTGTGTTGATTTGAAAATTATCATTTTTCATCAGCTTGTTTTTTACAATTCCCATTACTCTGCCTTTTTCAAGTTTGAATATGGAGTTGTCTGATTCTGCTTCTGAGTCATGTGCAAGAACATCAACTGAAACGATGCTGTCCCCGAAAAGTTTAATGGCGTTCTCTGCAATGTAAACTTCGCAGATTGAATCTTTTCCGACGGTTTTTATTTTCATTCCGGAATCGAGAGGAAGGCCGGCTTTTGCGGATATTTCCGTTCCGTCTTTTCCGATTAGATAAACTTTTCCGAGAACAAAATTGACAAGACCTATTTTGAAAGGTTTAGTTTCATTTTTTGAGCAGGCTGAAAGAGCAAACAAAAGGCAAATTGCCGCTACTCCTTTTTTCATTTTACCCCCATTAATATTGTAATTTTTTTATTTTTTGTAAATCCGATACTATCTTTTGTCTTTTGTCAAGTCATCATTTGGCAGTTCGGTAAGTAATTATAAGATCTTAATTTGTGTATAATATCAGATCGCATGTGACTGATTATTTATCTAGTTATTATGAATTAAAATTAGCGGCTTTTTGTGATAGTAAAAGATTTGTTGACAAAAACAGCATGTGAAGAATTTCATTAAGTGAAGCCGCGATGGTGAAATTGGTATACACGCCAGATTCAGGTTCTGGTGGGGGTTTCCCTGTGAGGGTTCGAGTCCCTCTCGCGGCAAAGAATTTCCAGGAGCAATTTTGTCTGATATTAGTTTCAATGACTCTAATTTTCAAATAGCATCAATTGCCTATTCCGCTATAGAATCCAGAATAAGTCCCGCATCTGTTTCATTCAGCTTTTTTGAGTGTCTTAAAATTCTTTCACTACACTGCGGGATTGATGAAGAAGAAATACGGAAATTGTGTATTAGTGCTGCTTTTCATGATATCGGAATGGTTCTTCTCCCAGATTCCATAATATGTCATGAGGGAGTGTATTCTCAAAAAGATAAAGATGCTGTTTTCGATCATACTCTTAACGGCCGGGACATGATTCTTAATGCCGGAGGCGAATTTTCGGGTTTTGCCGCTGAAATTGCTTTGACCCATCATGAGAATTATGACGGAACGGGTTATCCATACGGAATTAAGGGCAGTGAGATTCCGTTTTATTCAAGGGTTGTATCAGTTGCCGACTGTTTTGATGCAATGTGTTCCGAGAGATTCTATCGTAAGGCTTTTACTCCGGAAAATGCGTTTGATCAGATTCTTAAAGAAAGGGGACGCAAATACGATCCTGAAATCCTTGACAATTTGAGACTTTGTTTTGATAAACTTACTGAGATTTATTTAAACGGCAGTTTATGAAAAATTTGCCGAATTTATATGTATAATGAATATCCGTTTATTATTTATTTACAGGTTTTACTTAAAACGGAAGTGTTCAGAAGGAATGAAAAATGAGTATTGTAAAACTGAATAAAGCATGGATTCCGAATTCAATTACCATGGGTAATCTTCTGTTTGGATTTCTTTCTATAATATTTGCATCATCCGGTCATTATGAAAGAGCCGGCATGTGTATTCTTTTCGCAGCACTTCTTGACGGATTTGACGGACAGGTTGCCCGAATGCTCGGAGTATCTAGTAAAATTGGTGCTGAGCTTGATTCACTTGCTGATTGTGTAGCTTTCGGAATTGCCCCGGGTTTTCTTGCTTATTCGGCTTATTTCCGAAAAATAGCCATCAATATCAATCTGGAACAGCACATAGTTTTAGGTATGTTTATTGCTGCAATTTTTCCGCTTTGTGCGGCTTATCGTCTTGCTCGTTTTAACGTTTCGCACGAATCAAATTCTTTTTCAGGTCTGCCTTCTCCTATTGCCGGCATAATAATAGCTCTTATTCCTATATCCTTTTCCGAAACAGATTATATTCAGAGATTTCTTCCGGTGTTTGCCGTATTTTTTGTCCTTGTTGCTCTTCTTATGGTTTCAACAGTTAAATTTTCAAAACCTCAGGCAAGTGTTCTGAAAAAAATTCACGGAGTTAAACTCATCCTTCTGATTCTCATTGTCATCGGAATGTCAATACTCCTGAAAAAATGGATTCTTTTTATTTTCATCGGACTGATAGTAATTTATATATTTTCCGGTCTTTACAGCTTTCTCATACAGTTGATTCAGGACAGAAAATATTAGACCGGTTTATCTTGCGTATATTTGTTGATGCAGATGCAGTTCCGTCCGCTGTGCGTGAAATCATATTCCGTGCGGCGGAAAGAACCGGCGTGTATGTCATTCTTGTTGCGAATATCCCTCTTAAAATTCCGGAATCAGTTTATATCTCAGGTGTTGTTGTTTCTTCTTCTCCCGATGCCGCTGACGACTATATCGCATCAGAGGTCTCGCGGAGTGATTTGGTTGTAACTTCAGATATTCCGCTTGCAGCACGTGCAGTAGAGAAGGGTGCATTTGTTATAGATTTTCGCGGAAATCTTATAACAGATAGAAACATAAATGAAAGACTGACTGTGCGTAATTTGATGGCTGATTTGAGGGAGGCGGGAGAGAGTACCGACCGGCAGTCTTCTTTCAGCCAAAGAGACAGGCGGAATTTTGCAAATCAGTTGGATCAATTCTTGTCAAAGCATGTAAGAATATTATAGTTTAAAGATTATCCGTAAATTCGGGATAATCATATAAAGGTGAAATAATTCATGGAAGGAAATATAAGAAAAACGATTCAGCCGGGAATGAAAGTAGGTATAGTTTTGAAAAAGGATCAGAAAACCGGTATAATAACCGAAGGATGCGTAAAACGGATTCTTACTAAATCAGCTGAACATCCTCACGGTATCAAGGTGGAACTTGAGTCGGGTGAAATCGGCAGAGTGAAAAAAATACTTTCCTGAGAAAAATGTAATCACTTATATAATGCTTTGTTCTGCCGGTTATAATTCCGATAATTAAGTATGAATCAAATCAGTTTCAGTACAAGTACCGCCAAAAGCGGAAGAATGACATTGTCCGTCATCAGTGAAGACGGAAATGAAGTTTTTGTTCACAGCAGAATTCATCCGGAAAAAGATAAATCTGTTATATTGTCAGACGGTTTTTCAGGCCGGGTCATTCTTCTTGGTTTGGGTCTCGGATATCATTTGATGAACCTGAATACTGAAAATATAAAAGAATTGATTGTTGTTGAAATTTCAGAAGATGTTGTACATCTATCCAAAGATATTTTTTCAGAGAACGATGCGCAGAATTCAAAAATCAGATTTATTTCTCCTGAAGTAAATGAATTTTCTGATAAGTTCTGGGAGCAGATCATTGATATTGAAACTTCTTCGTCATTTGTAATTCTTGAACATCCCGCATCATTTAGAGCTTTTCCTTCATACTATACAAAAGCTAAAGAAACCCTTAGTTCTTATATTTCGAAAAAAGCTTCTGACAATCTCACTATAAAAAAGTTCGGTTCGCTATATTTTAAAAATGTTTTAAAAAATATAAATTCTTTTGTTTTGTCTCCTTCTGTTAAGTGCTTCAAAAATAAATTTATAGAAAGTGAAGCAATTATCGTGTCTTCCGGTCCGTCTATTGATATGTTTGTTGAAAAGATAAAAGAGATAGAAAAGAAAGTTTTTATAATTGCAGTTGATTCTGCTCTTCCTGTTTTAGCAGAGAATAAAATAGACCCTGATTTTATTGTTTCAATAGATCCCCAGGCATATACATGGGAGCATCTTAATGGAATAAAATCATCTGCTATACTCATACAGTCTCTGACTGCACATAATGCGGTGAAGACTGACCATCAATATTACTATCTGAATTCTCATCCTTTGTGTCAGATCATAGGTCATTTTTTCGATGTTGAAAACATTGATTCAAACTGCGGAAATGTTGCAGGTGATGCTGTCAATTTTGCTAAATACTGCGGATTTAAAAAGACATATATTGCGGGTATTGATTCTTCTTTTCCGTTTCATGAGATTTATTCCAGATCAAGTTCGTATCAGAAAAGATTTTTATTCAGATCTTCACGGCTGAATACATTAGAGAAACAGAACTCGGATTATATTTTTAAAAATTCATCAAATTATAAAATCGGTGGAATTAATACCCGGAAATCATTTATAAATTATAAAAATGCTATTGAAAAAATGCTGGATGATAAGTTTGTTCATATCAGCCGGTATTCACTGCCTCTAAAAAACTGCATGCTGTCTAATGATTTAGAAATTACCTCTAATGAAGTTGATAAAAGAAAAATGTTGAACAACATTATCAAATCGGGTAATATTCTGAATATTCCGAAGAAGGAACTAAATGATTTTATATTGCAGAGAGAGGTGTTGGAAGAATTATTTCGGCAGTCTTTGTATGACTGCAGTGAAGCACATAAAAATAAATTGCTGGAGCTTATGAAATGCGCGTTGGTGTAACGGGGAATTATTCTTCAGGAAAAAGTACTGTTTGTTCGTTTTTTGAAGAGTTTGGTGGAGCGGTAATAGATACTGATATTATCGCACGGCAGGTTCTTGAGAAAGGAAGTAACGGATTAAAAAAGATAATAGAAGCATTTGGTGAAGAATTTGTTCTTCCGGACGGTCAGCTTGACAGAAGAAAGCTTGCATATCATGTGTTTAAATCCGAAGAGCTTACAAAAAAACTGAATTTAATCGTTCACCCGCTTATTTCTGATATTGTTATTAAAGAAAGTATGGGAAATGACAGAATTTATTTTATAAATGCACCTTTGCTTTTTGAAGCAAAATTAAATCCTCTTATGGAAAAAAATATAATAGTTGTCGCAGAAGAGAAACTGATGATCGAAAGGGGAATAGCCAGAGATAAGCTGTCTGAAGAAGAAATCCGGGACCGTCTTTCCCGCCAATTTTCTGTTAAGGAAAAAATCAAATTTTCCGATTATGTAATATATAATTCTGGAGATTTAACAGAAACAAGACGGCAGGTGCAGGATATATGGAAAATTTTAATGAGTCTTTTCAGCAGCAAAAACCTATAAGAAAAGAAGTTAAGGAAAAGAGCATTTATTCGCTCAATCTTGACGGAACAAGAATAGCGATTCTATGTTTTATTATTGTAGCGATTGTTGCGGTTACATTTCTTATCGGAATGAAAATATCTGATGATGAATCAGTTAAACTTCCGGAAACTGCAACAACGTCAACAGACAGCGGATTTATATCCGGTGATCCTTTGAGCACTATTCCTGATGAAGTTCCTTCTTCGGGAACACAGACTGATTTGGGTTCCAAAGAAACAGGTGTTCAGAGTGTAAAAGATCCTCTATTTGCTGATAATCAGAGTGTAAAACCTGATTTGGATGAGAAGGAAGAAAAAACAATTCTTTCTGCAAAGAATAATGATAGTCCGGTTCGCAGTTCTAAGCCTAAAATTGCGTCTAAGCATAAGAAAAACAATAAAATTGCTTCAGCGAAAAAACATGACTCTGCAGTAAAAAACACAAATGTTAAACCTGCGTTTGCTTCAGTCAGCAGAAAGAATTCTGAAGAACGTTTTCCGGTTTCTAAAGGAAAATTTGCTGTTCAGGTAGCTTCTTTTGATACTCTTTCAAAGGCTAAATCAGAAGTTGCATATCTCAAATCTCTTCATTTTGATGCTTATATCGACAAGACAAGTGTTGACGGGCAGATGTATTTCAGAGTAAAAATAGGACGCCTTGCGACTAAATCAGAAGCTTCTGATCTTCTTGATAAAGTACAGGAAGAAAGCAGATATTCTGAATCGTTTATAGTTAAAGAAATATAAATTTATCAATTGATTGATCCGAAGGCAGACTGTGCAGGTCTGCCTTTTTTGTTATGTCATCAGTCTCTTTTTGTGTAATGTAAAATATTTGACAGCTGCAAAGTCTGATTAACGCTTACGTAATATAAAATTATTACCGGAGATTTAGATGTTTATAGCTGCATATAAGATTAAAAAGTTTATATTGATAACGGCATTTTTTATGCCGTTATTTATGCATCAGGAAGCGGAATCTTCAACAGCAGGACCGCTTTTTATACAGGTTCATTTTACTTCAGTCATTTCAAATATAACATCTGAACAGACCGGTCAGATTCTGGATGGGAAAATCGGTAATTTCATGGAAATCGGAGGAGAAAATATTCCGATAAAAATATTTGCTGAGAAAAAGATATCATCCTTTCTGCGAAAAGAATTTCCCCGGCTTAAATTTACAGAATCTGATTTTTTTAGAGCGGCTGAATATTCCGGCAAAGGATTTCTCGGAATATGTTCTGTAGAAGCCTTGAGTCCGTGTGCCAAAACGCTTTATTTAGACGGTTTTTTGCCGTGGGGGAAAATCGATTCTGATTATGTTCTCAGTTCATCTACAGGATATCCCTTTAAGCGCGATTATGCGCCGTCATGGAACGATTCTGAGCATGTCAGCGTGATTCAGACCGGTGTTACTGCCATGACGAGGGCATTTATTCCTGCAGTTGATAAGGGCGATGATGTCTGTGAGCCTGTAAAAGAAACATGGCGTATTACTTCTGCAGCTGATATTTCTATTACGTCTAATGAAGTATCTTTTGATGAAAATTGTTCATATCCGTTTCCAAACCGTATGAAGTTCTGTTCTCCTTACCGCTACTTTGATATATTGAAAAAATCGGGATTCAATCTGATTGAACTCACCGGCAATCATAATAACGATTACGGCCGTGATGATAACACGAAGACAATTGAGCTATATAAAAAGAACGGAATTAATTATTTCGGCGGCGGACTTAATGAAAAAGAAGCTTCTGAGATAAAATATATAAATGTGCGCGGACGTAAATTTGCATTTATCGGTTTCAATCAATGGGGGCCTGCTGAGGCATGGGCAAGCGCTGATCAGCCTGGAGCATGCCGATTGACTGAGGCTAAGTTTTTTGCGGCTGTAAGCGAAGCCGTTGCGAATGCTGATTTTGTTTTCGTTTCGGTTCAATGGGGCAACGAAAACGATCCTGTTCCATATCCCATTCAAAAAGAATATTTCAGAAAGGCGGCAGAAATGGGAGCAACCATAATGGTTTCTTCTTCTTCTCATCGCGCTATGGGTCTTGAATTTCATGGCGGCAAATTTATATCTTACGGGCTTGGAAATTTTCTTTTTGATCAGATGCAGACTATCAATCACCGAAGGGGAATGATCGCGAGGCATCATTTTTACGGCAAAAAGCACATATCGACAGAACTGATACCGTATCTAATATATAATCATTCTCAGCCGAGACTTCAGAAGGGAAAAGATGCACAGGACTTGATGCATGAAGTATATAAATACAGTTTGGGAACTGTATTCGGGAAATAGACAATAAAAAACCTCTTCTGAAAAGAAGAGGTTTTTTATGAATTTATAATTCCGAGTCTGGCAGCGTCCTACTCTCCCGCACAGTGTTCCATGCAGTACCATTGGCGATGAGAAGCTTAACTTCTGTGTTCGGAATGGGAACAGGTG
>Ga0255346_1004780_pt1 | contig 14425 bp, 13 predicted proteins | sample wastewater_treat_FD_194410 | JGI IMG/M metagenome (GOLD analysis project Ga0255346, IMG submission 194410) | Wastewater microbial communities from Lulu Island WWTP, Vancouver, Canada - plant22 | ecosystem: Engineered > WWTP > Wastewater > Unclassified | place: Canada: Vancouver, British Columbia... | reverse complement strand
ATTAATATTTACAGCTCCTGCAAGCTGTTGATTTTGTTTAAATAATAGATGGTTATTCATTAGATTTCAACCTTTCATATTATAGTTATTTATTATATGATATAATATATGAAAGGTGAATTTACCATGTCTATCTGAACTTTACAAACGTAATCTTTAATAATAAAATAATTTAGAAAGGGGAAAAATGGAGCAATCCATTAGATAATGGTATTATGGATAACAAAAATTATAAAGAGAGAATAGAAAGCAACAGAACATTCATGAAAAGTGCATTTACGGAAAAAGGATATAAATCAGACCAACAAAAGCAGCTGCCTCAGCCGCCTTTAGCTAAACAATCAGTCAATGAAAACAAAATAAAACTTACAAAAGACTTTTCAAGTGTAATTAAAGAAGCAAATATTTTAACGATTATCAATGAAAGAAAAAGCCACCGTGTTTTTAAAAACGATAGTATTACATTAGAGCAGCTGTCATTCTTATTATGGGTTACTCAAGGCGTAAAGGGAATAAGAGGCGATAATTATGCTACGGAAAGAACTGTTCCGTCAGGAGGTGCCAGACATCCATTTGAAGTTTACATAGCAGTTATAAATGTAGAAGGTTTAGAAAAAGGAATTTATCATTATCTGTCGCTAAGCCATGAATTAGAGTTAATCAGGTTATTAGAAAATATAGAAAACTCTGTAGTCGAAAGTCTCGACAATCAAAAATGGGCAGGGAAATCGGCAGCTGTATTCTATTATACTGCCATACCATATAGAAGTGAGTGGAGGTATACAATCAGCGCGCATAAATTAGTATTATTGGATGCCGGTCATGCAGTTCAAAACTTATATATTGGATGCGGAGCAATAGGATGCGGAACTTGTGCCGCAGCAGATTATAATCAGGAATTAGCCGATAAATTACTGCAAGTGGACGGCGAGGATGAATTTGTAGTATATATTGCTCCTCTTGGACTTATATAAGAGACATCAAACAATAAATACGAGGTGTTTTCATGAAGATTACAATAATTGGTTACAGCAGTTCAGGCAAGTCCACCTTGGCAGCTAAGCTGGGGAATATTTATAATTGTCCGGTTTTATATTTGGATAGAGTACACTTTAAAGAAAATTGGATAGAACGGGATGATGAAACGGCTAAGGCCATGGTGAAGGAATTTATGGACCACAACGACAACTGGGTCATTGACGGCAATTATACTAATCTTCTTAGAGAGCAAAGATTAAAAGAAGCAGATATGATAATATTTATGTGTTTTTCAAGGCTGGATTGCTTGAGGCAGGCAATTAACAGATACAAAACATATAAGGGAAAAACTCGTGAAAGCATGGCTGATAATTGTTCTGAAAAATTGGATATCGAGTTCATTAAATGGATTTTACTGGATGGAAGATCAAAAGAAAAAAAAGAACAGTATGCTGAAACAATCCGTAAATATAATCAAAAAATTGTGATATTAAGAAACAAAAAAGAAACCGCTTCTTTTTTGGAGAAAATTACGCATAGGAAATGAAATATTATTATGTGTTAAGGATAAAAAGCTCTTCGAGGTGTATTTTGAGCCGAACGAACCGCAAAAATTTATGTATTATGATAATTTTTTATAAAAAGGTAGATCCAAATTTACCTTTTTTTAATGAAAAATTAATAATATTCTATATTATAATTAATATATAAATCTAATACTAACTATATCATTATATGTTTATGTATTTAGAATTCAATTACATATGAAGAAAGGAGCATTTATATGGCTGACATTTTGATATTGACCGCATCTTTTGGAATGGGGCATAAAAGTGTTTCCAATGCCTTAAAAGAACAAATTGAAGCTGAATATAAGCATGTGAAGGTGAGTATTGAAGATGTATTGGAAATAGTAAACCCCAAGGTTAAAAAATTTAGTTCAAAAATATACTCAGAATTGACAGAAAGCTATCCATCAATTTATAACAAGCTGTATGACGTAAAGGCAAAAAATAAGAACAATATAATAGACAATGTGCTGAGCAGCTTATATTATAAAAGGTTTTATGAATATATGGAAATTGAAAAACCGAAGGTTATAATCAGCACTTTTCCCTTGTGTTCATGCATTGTTGCCAAAGTTAAGGAAGAATATAACGATGATGTAAATTTAATTACGGTTATAACCGATGTCGTGGACAGCTGGGAGTGGATTTATGAGGGAACAAACAAATATTTGGTTCCCACCGACGAGATAAAAGACAGGTTAATTGCCAAAGGAGTCAATGAGGAAAATATACTTGTAACAGGCATACCTGTTAAAAAAGAATTTTTGGATAAGAAAATATGTTTTTCAACTGACAAAAAGAACACAATTCTTGTTGTGTTAAGTGGAATTGACAGTGTTTCAAAAAAGCTCTTAAAAAAACTTGATGAATACACAGAATATAAAATCAAAATCGTTACGGGAAGAAACGAGAAGCTATATGGAAAATTATCCGACATGGAGTATTCTAACCTTGAAATTTACGGATATGTGAATAATTTGGATGAAATGATGGATGAATCGGTTTTTATTGTTACAAAGCCCGGAGGCGTAACAGTATTTGAAGCAATTAATAAGGAAGTGCCCTTGATAGTACTGAATTCAATCATCGGCCAGGAAATCGGAAATATTGAATTTATCAAGAAAAACAAAATTGGTATTGTAATAAACGACCTTGATGATCTGCTCTATATACTGGATTATAATATCAATAACCCGGATACTTCCGATAAATACGTAAAAAATATAAAAAGAATCAAAAAGACTTTGAATTACAGCGGTCTTTCAATTGATTCCTTGTTCGACGGGGTAATTTAAGTGAAAGATACCCTACTGCTTAACATATAAATAAAGAAGATGGTGTATCCTTTTGGTTTAAATTTAAATAAAGTTAAAACTTTCAGCACAGCTTAATGAACAAAACCAATATAATAAACGTCTAAAATATATACACTATTTACCAAAAGCAGGAGTCCATATTACGTTCTTGAAGAAAGCGTTCTCGGTTTTAATGTAAGGGGGGATATAATGAAAAAAATCATGTTTTTATCAGTTGTGATTTTAACATTGTCATTTGTTACAGCAGGGTGTTCAGCTATAAAGGAGCCATTAGACATATCAACTTCAACCAATAAAGAACCGCCTGACATTTCAATATTTATCGACAACAAAGAGATAGAATATGTTTGTGCAAAAAATAAATGGGATGGAAGTGTTTTTGACAGAGAGGATACTTTTGTTACCATATTTAAAGAACAAAAAGATATTCCTATTTTTATAAACGGCAGCATTGCTGAAATTTCATTTAAAAACAATCCGCCGGACGCATTTCAAATTATGGATATTTTAATTGATGAGGAAAGCAGACAAATTTATACAGACAAAGAAATAATAAATATTCCTGTTGAATTAATCAATGGAAAATGCTCTTTTAAAATAGAAAAACATTTAGCATCATCCTTAAGTTCATATTATGAGCCGGGAAAAAAGGATATAAGAGGATTTAGAATGATTGCTTCCTGGGGAGAAAACGAGTGTGAGTATGCCTTTATAATTAAAACATATGAAATAGACAGAACCGAGTATTTGACAGGTGAAATAATAACTGACGGTGATTATGAAATACTATCAAGCGGCATAGGCTGTATTTGCTTTGTTCCTGATAAGGAGAGTAGGGAAATTATCGAAGATAAATACAGTTCTTATGACCTTTACTATTTAAATGATGAAAGTTACTTTTTATATTATGACGATATATCTGTTACAGAAGGCTTGCCTGATAAATTGGGGATTTATAAGGTAAAGGTAAAATTTGATTTAAAGGAAATTTATAATTACGATAGATTCGATTTAATCGATATAAATTTAGTTGATAATATAGGTACAGTTTTATATGAAGGCAAAGAGTATGAAACAAATAATTTGGATTTGGATGTTAAGGTCAAAGACAAGGTTTGCGGACTTATAGTAGAATCAGTAGATAAATTTGAGGGTGGAGGATTTAGAGTTGGATTTTGCGGAGAAATAGAAACAGAAGGCTATTACAATATATCTTATAGTGAAATGAATGCATGTAATTATGGAACAATATATTATGATGATAAATACGAAAGTAATGTTCCTATGATGATGGGAGAGAGTAATAATAAACAATTATTCTTATTTCAGGATAAAGAAGAGTTATTCAGTCAATTAGAGGAGCATTCATCATTTGGCAGAGGTAAGTTTAAAATTTCTAATTTTCATATAGTTTATAATGTTGGTATGGGAAGAGAGCCTACAGAAATATTGACAGAAATTGTATCATTAGATGAAAGGTATAAGAATATGTTTGAAATCATAGATAAGGCTGAAACAAATATAAAGGGCCATAATGGCATCTTTGCAATAGTATCAAATACAGCCGAATATGATGAAAACAATTATGCTAAATCTTATGACTATTATTATATAAATAAAAACAATCCTAAAAAAGTGTATTTACTGACTACCGAAGAGTATTATTTCTTAGATGAAGTTGTCAGTGAAACAGAATTTTCATTAATAACAGAAGGGTATAACCAAGCAACAGAATCTTACGGCGTTTTAAATAGAATTAATTGCAAAATTACTGACAAGGGTGTAGAGTTATCATATGATAAATAGATATATACAATTTGAAAATATGGAAACTTTCTAATTTTCATTATTGAGATGGAGGAGAGCATGAACAAAAAAATAATCTTGGTTATATTGGCAATTTTATTGGTTATAACCGGTTTTTTCATAAGAGAGATTACACAAAAAGATATTGAGCTAATATTTAACAACAAAGATGCTATCTACTCTATTGGTCTTAACCAAAGCTATATTAACAAGTATACAAAAGAATTAGTTGAAGAAGGTAATGCTGATAGTTTGGATACCTTGCTTACGATGATTTCATATTCAAGAGATGTGGATTCGTATGGTAGGCTCTCCAGATTCATTGCAAATACCAATAATGATTACTCTATTTTATTTATAGAGTTCAAGGGGTTAAATGGAGAATATCTGGATTTTTTGAAGGAGTCTGATGTTGTACAAACTAGAAAATTTACATTAGATGAAATTGTCTATATAAAGGAATATTTGAAGATAAGTGAAGAAATAACCGGTATTATTGATTCCTTAATAAAAGATGAATTATACGAGACGGATAGGACTGTGGAATTAATAACACAAATAAGAAAATTGAGAAATTAATTATTATACATAAGGGGATAACGAAAGGGTGTTTAAAGTGAATTTTTATAAAATAATTATCTATTTGTTTATGTTGCTGCCAATTTTTCATCTTATTTTAATTGGAATGATATTAAGAAAAAGCAGTGGTAAAATTTCAGCAAAACTAATTTCCATTTTTAAAATATTAACTGTTGAGATTATAATCTTTTTACTTTCCATAAATGTACCTATACCTGATGGTGGAATAATGTTTTATTTTATTATTGCGCTTGTTATTGGGATACCAGTATTAATTTATCAATTCAAATATTACAAGAACTTTCTATATGATAACCGGCAGTTTAAAATGACAATATCTTATTCAATTTGGGTAATAGCAGTTATTTTTGGTTTGATTTACTGGTTTGCTTATTATATTGCCAATCCATTGTTTGGATAGTTGTCGTAAGTTAATATAATAATCTATCTCTATGTAATATGTAAATTGCAGCCAGGCTGATATTGATGGAATATCAGCTATATTATTATATATAACATAAAATATTTGATTATTGTATTGACATTTTGGTCTATATAGTATAGACTTAACTTAAGGTCGATAAAATGTAGACTTAAGGAGGTCGCTTATGAATACATATAAACTTACGGAAAGCGAAGAAAAATTTGCTGATTTAATATGGATGAAGGAGCCTATTGGCTCAGGTGAACTTGTGAAGATATGTGAAAAAGAAATGAATTGGAAAAAGTCTACTACATATACAGTCTTGAAAAAACTGTGCGATAAAGGAATATTTAAAAATGAGAATGCTCTTGTTTCATCTTTGATAAAAAAGGATGAATATTACTCAAAACAAAGCATACGTTTCGTTAAGGATACCTTTGGAGGCTCATTGCCGAAATTTCTGACATCTTTTATTAGCGGTAAAAAATTAAGTGAACATCAAGCAGAGGAATTGAAAAGATTGATTGATGAGCACAAGGAGGCAGACTAGTGGAAAATTTATTCTTAACCGTTTTAAATATGAGCCTCAAGGCAAGCTATGTAATTATTTTTGTAATAGTGATTAGATTATTTTTGAAAAGATTCCCTAAGGTTTATTCCTATGCATTGTGGTTTGCAGTGCTGTTCAGACTGATATGTCCATTTTCCTTTGATAGTTTATTCAGCTTAATTCCTAAAAGTGTAAATATTCCGCAGGATATTGCTTACTCCCCAAAACCTGAAATTAACAGTGGCATAGCAGCAATTGACAGTGCAGTAAACAATGTATTGCCACCGCCCCTTAATGCGGCTGCAAGTGCTAACCCTATGCAAATATGGATTGCAATTGGAGAAGCAATCTGGCTTATCGGTATAGCGGTACTTATCATTTACAGTGTTTATACAACTGTAAAGCTATATCGAAATTTAAGGTTTGCAAAACATTTAGAAGATAATATTTACATAATTAATGGATATAAAACACCATTTGTTTTTGGTATAGTTAATCCAAAGATTTATCTTCCTAACCATCTTACAGAAAGTGAAAAGTCCTATGTATTATTACACGAACAGACACATATCAAGAGATTAGACCACATTGTAAAATTAGCTTTCTTTATAGTTACATGTATACACTGGTTTAATCCTCTTGTGTGGATTGCTTTTTACTTAATGGGCGAAGATATGGAACTGTCATGTGATGAAAAGGTAGTAAAACAAATGGGAAACAGTATAAAAAAGGAATATTCATCTTCACTTCTCTCCATGTCTACAGGTAGGAGAATTTTAGGAGGAAGCCCTATAGCATTTGGCGAAAATAATACCGAAGGCAGGATTAAAAATATTCTTAATTACAAAAATCCATCATTGTGGGTTTTAATCGTTGTTTCAATAGTTATTGTTATATTTATTATAGGATTAATAACCAATCCTAAATCAAATGAAGCAATTACCTGGGATAGAAGACCAATGATTATGGTAAATGGTGAGTTATATTTGGATACAGGTAAAGAAGTTCCTGTTGAAATTGATGAAAGTGCTATTATCGGAGAAATTTCTTCTTCGGTAGACCAGTCGGAAAAACCAACTAAAGAAGGCCAAACAAACTTTGAAAATATAGGTGCAAAATATGCACATTTTGAAGATAATATTGTTGTTTTGATTAATAATGAATGGGTTCTTTTTGAAAAAGAAGTTAGTACTAAGTCTGAGGAGACATATGTGTTACCCATTAACAGAGAAGCTGTAGAAAATGTGGTACGGGATAAAAATTCGAATTGGACCATTACTGATGAACAAAACAAAGAGTATCAAACTACATTTGTTATAAAGGATAGAAAAGACGAACCCGGACGGATAGATGCAGGTATCACGGTTACCATTGATTCAATCGGTAATGAAGAAGAAAGATATTTAGCAGTTCAGGTTATGTACCCTAATGATTATTTTGTTAAACAAATTCAAGAAGAGCAAGTTCAGAATTTACCTTTATTATTTGACATTGCTTCAGAGATATATGGACATGTCGATTCAAAAGCTTTGTATGATGAATTTATAAAGCATTTAGATGGCAACGAAAATTATGAAATTAAAGGTGTGCAGTGGAATCATGAAGTAAATGGCAGCCATGTGTTTGTTAAAATGACACCACTTAACAATGGGATAATGTATAGAAAGTGTGCTGTTTTCATAATGAATGATGTATCTTATGAAAAATTTAAGGATGGATTAACTCTAAATCAATAGAATATTAGTTACATAATGCAAATGTTACGAATCAGTAAATAATTACGAACTAACAATTATTTATATATAATATCGTTAAATAGGAATTTGGAGGGTATATATGAAAAATGTTATTCTCAGTCATGATGATAAAGTAAGATTATATTCTGTTCCAGATGAGGTGGCAGATAACTTAGACAAGTATTGTTGGGAGTTTGCTGCTAATTGGATTTGGAAAAACCCAAATGGAGCAAAACTGTTGCAGGAAATAAGAGGGCAGAAAGTAGCAATTTATGGGTCAACTGATTTTATTGATTATTTGAATGAGTGGATATTTCCACAACAGAAGTCGGTACTAATTGAAAAACTGAATTACTACGATTATGAATTACCCGAAAAGTATAAAGACTATCCACAATACAACTTTTGAGATATACAAATTCCAATTTGTAGAGAGGAGTTAGCATAATTTTTTCAGTTGTTATGTCGTAATGTTCAAATTATGCGAATCAACCAAATATAAAAAAATGCCTAAAGCGTTGGCAGGTAATCTATTATACTTTACTGTTCCCACTAAGTAATTTGCTTTTAATTATTTCAATTTGCTCGTCTGTGAAAGGTGTTTCTGCATCAATATGAATGATTTTATCAGTAAAAACCAATATATATTCACCGCTAAACAACATCCCATTTGGGCTTTCGTAATAAAAAGCATAGGCTTTTTCGGTGGAAAAAACAGCGTTGTCAAGGGCTTTAAGTTTTCTGTCTGACCACTCATTAAGCTTTGTTAAATCGGATACAACAATATTCTTGACAAATTCAAATTTAGGCTCATATATACTATATTCAAGTTCCGGTGGAGAATTCTTCATTGGGGGACGGGTCTGGGAATAATGGCTTCTATGAAGCAGAGGGGTGTCTTCTTCATCTGCTTCATAAGAATAGTATTCAAAATCAATATGTCCATATAAATCCTCACAAGTAAGTGGGATTTTGTCGCTATAAAGGCGATATTCTCCAACGGTGGTGTATGGTTTATTTGACCTTTCTGAGAAATTAAACCGAGGGATAGAATAAAATATAAATCCAAGATACAAAACACCGGTTAGAATAAGAAGTGAAGTTGAGATTATTTTATTTGCGTTTGCAGAAAATTTGCGTCTTTTCAGCAATGTAATTGAACCCCAAAATACTAAAGCAAACAGCGGTAATTGCACCACAGAAAGAGCAATTATGCCAAAAGCGGTGTTAGTTAACAGATGGATAAACATATACCCGACAAGTGAAAACAGGAATATAAGATAGCCTATATCAAAATATCTTTGGGTTTTATTGAAATTTTCAATAATAGAGCAGCCCATATCAACAGATTTTTTGGATTTATTGTACCACATATAGTAATTTATTAGGGTATAGGATGAATAGAGAATAATGCTAATAAACATTAGCAAGGTAGCTAAATCTATATTGCTTGACAGAAAATCCGTGGGATTCCGCTTCAAGATGTTAAATCGTAAATAAAGATTTAATGCAAAAACTAGAAGCATTAAAAGTTGTGATATCACAAAGCTTTTCTTCATACATTTGTGAATATTTTCAAGCTTTTCTTTCTCGTCCGTTTCAAATTCCGGAGGGTTCTCAAGGGAAGAACAAAATATTTGCATTTGATTATACTCGCAAACAAAATCCCATCCTGCCGCCTTTGCGTAGTCAAAATAGGTCTGCTGATTGTCTGTTGGGTGAGGATTAAAAACCGAGCCCTCGGCAAAATATGTGACGGTATATTTAAGGTTTTGAGGTTCAGTTTTCTTAAATGTCCAGAAATAAGGTCCCATTTTTTCTAAAACAAGTCCTTTTTTCGCATAGAGCTCCAGCTTTTTCTCGATCTCTTTGTAGTAACTATAATTCATAAGCATGAGTCTTTTTGTATTTTTCATTTATATCACCTTTTTCATAAATCTTTCGTAATCCTCTGTAAGTTTGTGAAGCCGGTCATACTCTTTTTTTAGCATTTCTCGACCCTTATCTGTAATAATGTAACTCTTTTTTCGGTTTTCCATATTGGTTAGCGTGATGAAACCTTGAGATACAAAGTTGTCAAGCAGTGTATACAGGGTTCCGGGGCCTACCGTCACCCGCTGTTCAGTCATTTCTGATACCATCTTCATAATATCCACCCCACAACACTCACTTTGCAGACATAACAGTATATAGAACATCTGCTCTGTTAATGTTTGATATTTCTCTCTCGGCATTTAGATCACCTCCGCAAATATCGAATATCAATAATTCATATTTCCAGTATACATCGAATATCGATATTGTCAATAGCTTATATAGGATCATAAATATATTTAAAAATTTAATTTTAAAATAGTGGGTATGGCTGAACTGCCATATGGGGAACATTTCTTGTTTTAATTCTACGAAGAAGATATTAGAAGAGAAATAATCTCTGATTATACTCAGGAGAACAAAAATGAGTGACCAAATATATTGTTATCCCAATTCGGATGTGCCTATTAATAAGTTTTAATTGATTCACAGCGTCTAAAGGTAGTATTATTTTCATGCACGGATAAATTAATGAGGAATCTGGTATGTGGTTTTATTATAATATTCAACTGCTGCAACAAAGTGACTTGATACTTCTATTGTATTTTTGTGGAACAAATTGGGTAACGAAATCGTCTATTTATAATGAATATTGCATGGAGGCAAGTATGAAAAGCAAAGTTTTTCTATTAATAGTTTTAGTTGTTATATTAAGCTCTTGTTCATTTCAAACCGATGAAAAGGTGAGTGATAAAAATGATTTAGATACTATTGGAGAATTAAATGATGAAAATACAGATGAAGAGCTGAATAATGTAATTACAGAAGAAGAACTGAATAGTAAAGAAAATCATGCAGATATTTTGGACAGAATAATTAATGATATAAAAAATAAATTAGAAATATATAAAGATATTAAATTAGCAGACATTAAAAAAATACAAGATACTTATTATGTAGTTGTAAAAGTAAATGAAGCTGAAATGACAGACCATGATTCTATGTTGTGGAAATACGACATGTTACCGGAATTGCTGCTTACAGGTAATGCAATTGATATATTATCGATGGACAATTATTATTTCGTAAGTTATCGTGAAAGCTTGCAATACGGCACTAAATACACTATTACCATGTATGACCACTATGATGAAAATTATGAAAAAGTTATTTATGAAGGGGGTTTTTCAAAATTCACTTTCAGCCCAAACAACGACTACATGTATATTCAAAATGATAATGAGGTAATAATACTCGATAAAGATTATGAAATTTTATTTAAAAATAAGTTGTATAACAATGCTGAAAATATAGAAGATGGTCACTATGTAGATATGCAATTTATCAGCTGGACAAAAGATAATAAAAAACTATGGGTTGCAACGGGTTATCATGCTTATGTAATGACATTCCATCTCATAGATATCGAAAATTCAACTCAAGATACATTTTTTACCGGTGAAAGCTACGGAGTATCAGAAATTGCTTTAGATCCTGATAACAGCTGCATTGTTTACAGTACAAAACCGGAATTTTATGAAAGCAGCGCATATGAAGAATTTAACAATAATCAAACAATAGTTTATCTGTATTTTCTTAATTTAGTAACCAATGAGAAAATTGAGATTTCCAAATCGGTAACAAGAGGCTTCAGACCTAAATGGGTCAACAATAAAATATTTGAATATAATCATCCTGACGGATTTATGAGATTAACCTTTAATATTGATAACTATTATTTAAATTCGGGTAAGGAGAACCCTGAAAATGAGGAAAATTTATGGCAGTATGTAGAAGGCATAACACCTTTTGTAAATAATAAAGATGGCAATTGGTATTATAATGAAACCACATACAAAATTAATCTTAAAATACCATCCATATATCATTTAGACTCTCCCGGGGTTTATTTTTACTGGAGGGAAGATGGTAAGGGCTGTTATATATCATTGACAAATTATATATATGAATTTGATAAGAATACATCTTTTGTTGAAAATGTAAAGAATATATATTTTCTTAATAATTCTTATATAAATGAAAACATATTTGATAATGTAATAATTGAAGAAGGAACTACTGATAATGGCTATAAATATGTTTATTTTGCGGATGATATTACTGATTATTCCAATGACAGGGTGCTATCCTATATATTTGTTCAGTTAGATGATTATGCAATATGCAGATTAGATTATGCTTTGTTTTCTGAGGATTTTGGAAAATTTGATGCTGATGTAATAATTAATTCGATTACCCATACATTAACAGAGGGACGTTTCAGGGATGAATTTTTCACTGTCTATAATGATGACGCAGTCAATTTAGTTAATTTTAAAGTTCCCTACTTTTATATCCAAAATTATCGCGGTGAATACTATTACGAAACTTCTGAAAAGAAAGGCAGCTTTTATCCTTTGGATTATTTCATAGATAATAAGGAAGAAATTACACTTTACATTCAAGATACCGATACTGAAATTGAATATATGGGAGAAATTACAGAAGGTTATACAAAAAATGGATATAAATATTCATACTATGTAGAAAAAGAAACAGTATCTTATCAGCCTTATGGAACAGAAAAATGGGAGGAAGTTACGCGATTTATAACAAATATATCCGTCAGATTAGATAAATATTCAGTACTAAAAATGAAATATGAACTATCAGAAGAAGATTTCAGTTTATTTGATGTAAATGAAATTTTAGATTCTGTACAACTCAAATAATGCTTATATAAATAACAAAAGGCTCCTAAATATATTTTTAAGGAATTTGAATTTTAAAGAAGATATAGGGGGTATCGGCTGAGTACCATGTGGGGAACATTTCTTATTTTAATTCGTCTGAATAGGTGACAGCTAGTTATGAATAAAGGAAAAAATTAATTATATAAAGGCAGGAAAAGCTATGAAAAAAATCTATCGCACTAAATTTAATGTATTTATTGTAGTGCTTATTTGCGTTTTTTTGTTTAACATAATTGTATATGCTAATTCAGCACCAATTTATATGCCGGACTATCCTTCAACAGGAATATTTTCGGTAGATGAAAACACTCCGATTGAAGTGTTAAAGGAAAATTTGCTGTTTGATTTTACCGAAGAAGATGACGATACCTATTCTCCAAAGGCCAAGGTCATTGCAACCTATGAAATGCAAAATTCTTCAAATGAGGATGTTTCAGTATATATGGCATTTCCTTTCATTGAAAGATTCAGCGAGTTTTCACCTGATGAAATTATTATCACTGCAAATGATGAAATTATTCCCTATGATACCTATTTAGGTGAAACAATTAACAATTCAATGAATCCTTTTCAGGAAGCTGAAAATACTGACTTTAATATTGAGAAAATTATAAAATCTATTACAGATAAAAAGTATACCGCTAACAATTTTAAAGAAAATGAAAGAGGTAAGCTTTACAGGTTTAAGGTATCTTCTGCAGATGACAAAATAAATTTCGCCGTGAGCTTTGATTTTAATCATGAAAATACCAAAATTATTTTAAATGGTTTTAATCGCTTTGAACGAAATGATAATAATATCAGAGTTGCTTCCGGCACAAGAGAAGAAGAGACAAGAGAGATCTATGTATTAGGTGAAGATATTAGTTTTGATATTAAAGGTTATACAAGCGGAAATCTTGAGGAAGAAACCGATAAATTTGAATATGAAATAATAACAGAAGAAATTGATGTAGAAACATTCCTGAAAAATTATGCGGCTTATTATTTGAACAAATATGCCGAAAACCATGAGGAGATGGCAAAGGGACAAATATCAGAAATCCAGTTGTATAACCTTTACGCAGAGTCTTTGGATAAATACTTAGACAGGAATTTAGGAGTTTGTACCGAAGGTGATATTATGTCTGAAACCTGGGTGCCACGCATAATTACATTAGTCTATTCTGTGAATTTTCCCCAGAATTCTAAAAAGGAAATAAGTGTGAGCTACAAAACGAATGGAACGATGGATAGGCGGGAAACGGCAGAACCTCAATTTACATATGATTATATTTTAAATCCGGCAAGGAACTGGAAAGGATTTAAAAACTTAAATATTAAAATCATAACTCCGGAGGAAGCTCCTTATATTGTTAACAGCAGCATTGAATTAAATAAAGAGGATAATAATGTTTATACTGCTTATTCAGAAGAATTACCGGAGGAAGACTTTTCCTTCACGCTTTACTCAAAGGAAAAAGTCACATTATCAGACAGAATTGAAGGATATTTAAACAGAACTTTCGGGTATTTCACACCTATAGTAATAGGTTTTGTATTCTTAATTACTATTATTGTTATTCTTGTTGTTGTTAAAACAAAGAAAAGAAATAAAGAATAAATAAAAGAGTTTTTTGACCATCGGGGACTGTTCTCACCGGACAAGGTTCAATACAAGAATCCTAAAAACAACTAAAA
>Ga0255346_1004778_pt1 | contig 14426 bp, 7 predicted proteins | sample wastewater_treat_FD_194410 | JGI IMG/M metagenome (GOLD analysis project Ga0255346, IMG submission 194410) | Wastewater microbial communities from Lulu Island WWTP, Vancouver, Canada - plant22 | ecosystem: Engineered > WWTP > Wastewater > Unclassified | place: Canada: Vancouver, British Columbia... | reverse complement strand
TATTACTATTTTTTTCAACTACAAATAGTAATTTAGCTATTAAAAAATTTCTTTTTCAATGCATTTATTAATTTATCTAATCACTACTATTTCTTTAATAATATGTTTTAGATCATCAGTACCCAAGATTTTAAAAGAGACTCTTACTACATAAACACCATCAGGGACAGGTTCTCCCTTAAAGTAACCATCCCATCCTTGATTAATATCTGTAGTATAAAAAATTTCTTTTCCCCATCTATCAAAAATCCTCATTTCAAAATCTGATGGATCGATATTATTACCAATTATAGTATATTGCTCATTCAGATCATTTTCATTTGGTGTAAATGCATTTGGTAAATAAAAAGTAAATATATCTCTAATAATAATTTCCCCACCTACCGTGTCAGTACACCCATATTGATCTGTAGCATATAAAATCACATAATAATCATTTGGTTCATTATACATATGTGTAGTAGATTCTTCTACTGAATAATATCCATCACCAAAATCCCAATAATATATGCTAGCACCACTAGATAGATTTTGGAAATAAATCATAGGGTCTTCTATAGTGGTTATTGATGGTTTAGCAATGAAATTAGCTACAGGCATTTGTGCATCTACAATAGTCATATTTATAGTACTACTACACCCATTAGCATCGATGACTGTTAAATTATAATTACCAGCAGGAACATTATTTAGATTTGCACTATTAGCACCATTAGACCATTGATAGATATATGGAGGAATACCACCAGTTACATTCGTCATTATATTCCCATCTGATTGTCCACAATGTGATTGTGTAGTAGTATAATCAATTATTGGAGGTTGAGACACATTTATCGTAATAGATGCAGTACCAGTACAACCTTCATTAGTAGTTCCAGTAACTGAATATGTTGTTATAGTTGACGGTGATACTGTTATACTATTACTAGTCAAATTATTACTCCAAATAAAAGATGTTCCTGATATATCAGAATTAGCTGTTAGTGTTGCACTAGTACAGATACAAATAGATGATTGAGAAGGATCAATAGTTATTGTGGGTAATGGATTTACCGTTACACTCACTGTTGCTGTTCCTGTACATCCTGCTGTACTTGTCCCTGTAACCGTGTATGTCGTCGTACCACTTGGTGTTACTGTTTTACTTGTTCCACTTCCCAATCCTCCTGACCAACTATAAGTATTTGCTCCACTAGCTGTCAATACAGATGTTGCTCCATTACATATTGCTGCTGGACTTGCTGTTGCAGTAACTGTGGGTAATGGATTTACCGTTACACTTACTGTCGCTGTGCCTGTACATCCCGCTGCACTTGTCCCTGTCACTGTGTATGTTGTCGTTGAGCTTGGTGTTACAGTTTTACTTGCTCCACTTCCCAATCCACCTGACCAACTGTAAGTGTTTGCTCCACTTGCCGTTATTACCGAAGTCTGTCCATTGCATATTGCTGCTGGACTTGCTGTTATAGTAACTGATGGTAATGGATTTACAGTTACATTCACCGTAGCTGTGCCTGTACATCCCGCTGCACTTGTCCCTGTCACTGTGTATGTCGTCGTTGTACTTGGTGTTACTGTTTTACTTGCTCCACTTCCCAATCCACCAGACCAACTGTATGTGTTTGCTCCACTTGCCGTCAATACTGATGTTGCTCCATTGCATATTGCTGATGGACTTGCTGTTACTGTTACTATTGGTTTATCAAAAGTAATAACTACTTGATCAGTACAGGTGACTCCATATGTAGAAGTAACATTCCATGTAAGTGTATAAACTCCAGGAGCAGTTGCTGTAATAGAGGTAGTAGGTGAGTTAACATTAGCAAAGCTAATACCTGCTGTAGGAGACCAATGATATGAAGCATTGCCTGAATTTATTACGGCTTCTAAATTTGTACTTAATCCGCATACAGTTTTATCTGATCCTGCATTAGCATTGCACATATTACATGCTGATGGTGCATTGTATGTAATAGAAGCACTACAAGAAGGTGCATTTGTAAATTGAGCAGTTACTGTATGTGTAGTACCATCTGAATTTATATTATTAATTGTATAGCTAATAGGGCTAGTGAAAGGAGCATTAATAGTTTGGGAAGCGCCGCTATTATCAGTAACTATTAATTGTCCAGAAGTAGGTGGATCTGTAAAAGTAATAGTACCAGATACAGAATAAAAATTTGTAGATGGATTACAAGCTGAGGGAGTAGCAGTAATGTTCGACATATCACATATTACTATATTGCAGTTAGTACTACCGGCACCTGGTTGACCTACATTCGTTTGCTCAAAAATAATATTACATGCTTGATTAGAATAGTTTGTTATCAATAATATATAAAACTGTCCAGTTTGTGCGTTAGATATATAACACCACTCCTCCCAAGAACTATTATAACTACAATCAACAGTATTACCAGATGGATATCCTCCACCAGGACCAGAAGCATGATGACTAGAACAGCCACCACTATTAGTTAAATATGTTGTCGGATATATACACGGATCATCTATATTTGTAAAAGGTCCCCAGCAAATAAAATCAAGATCTTTTTGAGGATTACTATGAATATATATTTCTATATTGCCAGGTTGGTCAATAAATAGATAATACCATACTGGATTTGGTGTAGAATATAAACAGCAATAATTAGGACCAGTTTCACCGCTTCCACTATTAACTCCAGCTGGAAAATTATAAGTAGTGCCAGTACAAAATGGATCAGCAATAGTACAGGTAGCACCTTTAATACCTCCACTAACAATACTTGCACTCCAATTCAAAGTCATGCAAGAAGATTGATTTTGACAGGTAAATTTACTAAGTAATAAAGTAACAACACCTGTGAAATTTGCAGTCCATGTAATAGAAGATTGTGTACCACAACCGTCATCATTATATGCTAAAACTGTTCTAGTATCACAAGTAGAACCTTGAAATAAAGTTAGCTGTGTATCAAAATCTGTATCACCACAAGTTTCCCATGTATACGTAACTCCTGATGTTACATTATAAAAAGAATATTCTCCACCATATACACACGTACTTACAGTTATAGTTTGTCCTGGACTAATTGATTGCGTAGAAGTTGGATAATTACTATTACAATTATAACATTGAGCGAATATCTTAATTTGAATAATCAAAATAAAAATCAAAAAAGTATATATTTTTTTCATGCATTATATGATTAAAATTTGTTTTAAATTTTATAATAAATTTTTTCTATCAACAAATTTAATATCTTTTTTTGTTATATTAAAACTTTTAAACTAAAAATGTTAATAAATAATCAAATTTTACTTATAAAAATTATCAACAATATTATTTTGTATTTTATTTTCTCAAATTTATGACAAATAAAAAAATGTTATACAGACTGCATATAATTTACAATCTATTAGTTAAGAAAATATTTTTATATTTTTTAAAATTTGTTAATAATAAATTTAAAGATATATAGCATTATAAATAAAATATTATAATTAGATATTCTAAAAATAATCTCTTTGATATACCATGGCTTTTCTAAATTTAATGCCAAACTAAATAAAATCATAGAATCAAATGTTTTATTAATAAACAATATCTTTAATAATCTATATACAAAACTAAAATTTATTAAATTATTTCATACATTTTTCACAAAATCATCATTATTTTTCGATTATTAAATTTGGGAGTTATATATTTTTATATAAATTAAGTATTTTTAGTACAGTATATAATATATTTCTAATAATGTTATAGCTATAAAATATTTTTTTAATATTGTTATAAATAAAGAAGGCTGCATTTCTATGCAGCCTTCTTTATTTATAGACTTTCAATATTATCTATTAATAATTAACTTTTCAATGTGATTAAATGAATCTGCATTTAGTTGTAAATAATATACGCCATCAGTCAAATTAACTAAATCAAGTGAATAGAAAGAACCATTATCTAGCTTTTGTTCCCAAACTATCATTCCTATTGAGTTAAATACAGTGATACTTAGATTATCAATAGTATTATTTTTAAGATCAATGTATATTTTACCATCACTAGGATTAGGATATATTTTACAATTTATATTTTGTATCTCATTAATATTTGTAGTTTGTACAGATACTGGAAAAGCAGGAGAAGTAGCTCCATTACCACAATTATTTGTGCCATAAACTGTTATTACCCCATTAGTAGCTGAAGGTGAAATATTAACAACAATAGTGTTAGTATTTAAGCCTGAAACCAAATTAAATCCTTGTGGTATAGACCAAACATATCCAGTCGCATAAGCTATAGGTTGAACTAAATAAGTAACATTAGTTTGTCCTAGTGTAACAGTAGATGGGCCACTAATATTACTTGCTGCTGCTGGTAATGGATTTACAGTTACATAAAAATTAGAAGATGATTGACTATTACCACATGAGTTAGATGCTACAACACTAATATTACCAGAAGTAGCAGATTGAGAAAAATTAACTAAAATTGAATTTGTATTCGTACCTGATGATATAACAGCACCAGTTGGTAAAAGCCAAGAATAACTAGTAGCATTTGCTACTGGTGAAATACCATAATATACATCTGTCTGCCCCTGACAAACTGTTTGAGAACCTGTTATAGGGCCTGGATTACCAGGTAATGGATTTACAGTTACACTACATGAAGCGCTAGCCGTACTAGATCCAGATGTTACAGTTACAGTGTATGTAGTATTAGTACTAGGTGTAACTGTAGGATTCTGAGTAGATGGTATCGAACTAGATGGATTTGATGCCCATGAATATGTGTATGACCCGGTCCCACCTGATGGAGTAGCCTGTAAACTAACAGATGTCCCTTGGCATACAATAGATGGATTAGCAGAGGCATTTACTGATAATGAACCACCAGATACTATTATTTGTACTGTAGCTGTACCTTGACATCCAGTAGTATTATCTGTAGCTATTAATGTGAATGTTTGAGATGAAGTCAACGGAATTGTCGTTGGATTTTGAATATTTGGATTTTGTAATAAATTACTAGGTTGCCAAGAATAACTGTAATTACCTGAACCACCATTAGCTGAACCATGAAGAGTAGCTGTAGAGCCTGATGTGATAGTTTGTGTTGTACCTGCACTAACTACTAAAGCTGGACTAACAGTAACTGCTAAAGATTTAGTTGGACCATTACCACAAGAATTAGTACCAGCAACAGTTATATTTCCAGAACTTGCAGTAGGACCAATATTAACAATTAAATTATTAGTATTCTGTCCAGAAACTATTACAAAACCACTAGGAACAGTCCATACGTAGCCAGTAGCATTAGGAATAGAAGGTATATTATAAGAAATATTAGTTGATCCTATACATACACTTACAGGTCCACTTATATTATTAGGTGTAGAAGGTAATGGATTTACAGTTACACTACATGAAGCACTAGCCGTACTAGATCCAGATGTTACAGTTACAGAATAAATTGTATTATTAGTTGGTGTAGCAGTAGGATTCTGTAAAGTAGAAGTAAATCCTTGCGGATTAGAACTCCATGAATATGTATAAGTACCAGACCCTCCAGTAGGTATCGCATTTAACTGAACTGTCGAACCTGCGCAAACATTATTTGGTTGTGCACTAGCTGTTATTGTTAAATTACTTGTTGCTGGATTTACAGTAATATAATCTATTTTTTCTTCAGTATCACTTCCATAAGCATTAGAGACAGTTAATTTAACAGTATAAATACCAGGGGTATTATAAACAACTGTTTTATTTTGTAATGTAGAAGTAGCAGGTGTACATGTTCCTGATGGTTCTCCCACAGCAAATTGCCAATTCCATGATGTAGGATTATTACTAGACAAATCTGTAAAAGTTACACTTCCACCAACTGTAATAGTAGTTGCATTTGCTGTAAAATCTGCTACAGGAGCAGCTCCAGTTTGTGGAGTAGTAATACAAATTGTAAATGTTGTTGTTGTAGGTGCGGTAGCATAATAATGGTATACTCTCACATAATAAGTATTGCCAATAGTTAATCCTGTAGCATTAATAACTTCGGTACCACCTTCTAAAGTAGCATCTATACATGTAATATTAGTCCCAGGACATGATCCTGATCGCAAATCTACAACTGCATCGAAATCTGAAGAACCCACTACAGTAATTGTATGTTCAGTAGCGGTAGCAATAAATTTATACCAAACATCATCATCTGGAGTACCAGTACATCCAGTAACACCAGAATTTGTTGCGCCAGCTACATTGCCAGTTGTAGGATTAACACAATTAGCAGTATTATTAACCGTTAATGTGATTGCACCAGAGCAATTATCATTAGACGGTGCAGCACTAAGTGTTGTAAATGCTTTGGTAGCCCAAGGAGAACCTGTCCAATCACAACCAGTGCGTGCATACATATGCAAATAATATTGCGTGTTTGGTGATAATGTAGCCGGCATGCCTGCAGGTACTAAACATTGCCCAGTTCCATTAGTATTTCCAGAAAAACCACCTGCATCTCCACACCTAGCTATATAATTATTCCAATTAGGAGTAGCTTGATCAGAAATCAACCAATAATAAACTATTGGAGGTGTTCCAGGAGGATTTGTAGGTGCCGACCAAGTAAATGATGCACCAGTTTGGGTAGGTGTAACTTGTAAATTAGTAGGTGGACCAGGAGTTTGGCATGTAGCATTTGTAGTTATACAAATAGTAAAAGTAGTAGTACTAGGCATAGTTGAGTACCAATCATATACCCTTACATAATAAGTATTACCTACAGTAAGGCCTGTAGCATGTATTATTTCAGTGCCACCATCTAAAGTGCTATCTTTGCATACAATGTTTGTTCCAGGACATGAGCCAGAACGAAGTTCTAAAACAGCATCGAAATTAGAAGAACCCACAACAGTAATTATATGTTCAGTAGCGGTAGCTACAAATTTATACCATACATCATCATCTGGTGTTCCATAACTACAACCCGTTACATTAGAATTTGTAGCACCAGACACATCTCCAATTGTAGCATTTGTACAAGTAGTTGTTGGATGAACTGTAAGTGCTATAGCACCAGAACAATTATCATTAGAGGGAGCTGTAGGCTCAAATGTTAACTTGACTTGTGGTTTTAAATTCATGCTACCTGTTATAGCTTCACTACACATTGATTGGGATGAAGAATTAATATACCCTATTCCATTAGTTACCTCTGGTGTATATACATAAACTTGTCCACTACCACTATAATCAGAATTAACCCCCCAGCAAATATCAACTACAATATTATCTATGCCATTCCATTGAAAAGGAGTAGTAAATGTAAAAGTTTTCCACCCACTACTATTAAAACTAACAGAGGAAGCAGAATAAACTTGAGTAAGTGTAGTATTAATATTAGAACTTGCATCTGTAGCTGTAGTATGCCCTATTCGAATTTTATAATTTGAATGAGTTTTATCTGCAGCTTGGGAAACATTAAAAGCAATAGATTTTAATAAATGTGGTCCTGAAATACCTTGTGCATTAATTTCACTTTTTGTATAAACAAATTGTAAATGTCTACTTTCCCAAAAGACATTAGCAGGTGAAGGATCATATGCTCCACTTTGACTTGTGCCACTTCCTAATGTAATAGTAGTGGCTGTTTGTGATTGTAATGAAGTATACATCACAATAAACATAATTAATATTGGTATTAACTTCATTAATCCATTAAATTTTAATTTTCTTTTCATAAACTTCACTTTTTTAATGTTTAAAAAATTTTTTTGCAAATATATATAATTTTTACAATAAAATAATATGTATTTATATAAATAATATTTGAATCAAGCTAAAATAAAAAAATTGAAATTAGTATTTAACAAATAAATAAATTATTCCTTTGTGCATATTATTATAGTTCATACAATATATGTTTTATTTATGACAATTTATTTGTAGTAGCAATTCATGAAATGCCCATACAAGACGTTTTTTTGTGAATCATCTGATAAACCTCGATATCTACTATTTTCAGGGCTTAAGCCCATTCCTCTTCTCTGTTGTTCCACGACCTAAAGGTCGTGGTTAATATCTATCACTTTTCTATTCTACATATGGATAGAGACATTAGTAGCAATTCGTGAATTTACCAATACAAAGTGTTTTCTGATGTATCATCTGGAAATCTGCAGTTATATCTATTTCAGGACTAAAGCCCATCATTTTTTCTCTGTTGTCCCACGACCTAAAGGTCGTGGTTAATAGATGGTATGATGATTTGTTCATACTAAGTGTTTTTATTGGTGGTTGATATTATATTCATCATTTTTCCAAATCTTTGGATTGTCCGCAATATAATGACGAATGCGAGATAAATCATCGGTATCTCAGATGATATGTTCGTAATAATTGCGTTGCCAGACAGGAATGCCAGGGGTTTGACGAATTTGATTTATTTGTTTGGTTGTGGTAGATTTGAATAATCGCACAATGGTTGGAATTGAATTTTTTGTGGGTTTCCCAAATTGTTCAATTTGATTATTTTCATTTATTTTTTGCCCTATTGTAGAGACACGTTGCAACGTGTCTCTACAATAGGGCTTCGTATTATCCATATAATTGGCATATAATTTTTTTTAATTTTGTTAATAAAAACTTAACATTAATTTAATATGAATTATTTATCAAATTTTATAATTTTACCAAAAAATTATTAGGATATGAAAACCAGACAATTTTTAATGATTATAGCAGCCATGAGCTCTATAGTTTTAGTATCATGTAAACAAACAGATACAACTACTAAAGAAGCAAATAAAGAAGTCAATAATGACCACTTGATAATGGCAATATTGTATCAACAGAGATCTGCAGAATATGAAGCTATGTGCTATCAAAGTTATAACCTTGCCAAACAAATTGTAGATCAAAAAATCAAAGCTAATCCCAAAGCCAAAAATTTAGCTGTAATAACTGACATAGATGAGACAGTTTTAGATAATAGTCCATATGAGGCTTCATTGGTTATAAAAAAATATGTTTTTCCTGATAAATGGAAGGAATGGACCTCATTAGCTAATGCTAAACCTATACCAGGATCTTTAGATTTTTTTAATTATGCTGCATCAAAAGGGATTACAATTTTTTATATTACTAATAGAGATACAGACGAAAAAAAAGCAACAATAGAAAATTTAAAAAAATTAAATTTTCCTTTTGCAGATTCAGTACATGTGATAACAAGAGATAGCATATCTAGCAAAGAAATCAGACGTAATAAAGTGAGAGAAAACTATGATGTGATTCTGTACGTAGGAGATAATCTAGCAGATTTCAATGATTCTTATTTGAAAACCTCAATGGATTATAGACACCAAGCTGCATTAGAACAAAAAGATTCATTTGGTTCTATTTATATCGTATTACCCAATGCTATGTATGGCGAATGGGAAAGTGCAATGTATGACTATAACTATAATCAAAATACAGACTCCATCAGAAGGAGTTTATTGATAACTTTTTAATGCAAACTTTTTATACACATATTAACCAAAATATTTAAATATGGAATGGTATTATCTATTTTTAGTCATAATTTTATTAATCTTAGCCGTTTATGATTTAACTGTTGGTGTAGCAAATGATGCTGTTAATTTTTTGAATTCTGCTTATGGCAGTAGAGTAGTTAAGTTAAAAACTTTATTAATAATAGCCTCAGTAGCTTTAGTTATAGGTGCTGTTTTTGGTGGTGGAATGATGGATGTGGCACGTAAAGGCATTTTTAATCCCCAAATGTTCACATTCCATCAAGTGATGATAATATTTATTGTGATGATGTTCTCTGACGTTATTCTACTAGATTATTTCAATACTTATGGATTACCTACATCTACTACTGTATCGATGGTTTTTAATTTATTAGGTGCATCCTTTGGTGTAGCAATAGGTTATTTCATACAAAATGGCATTAAATTTCATGAAATCGGTAATTATATTAATGTTTCTAGTACTTTAACTATAATTATTGGTATTTTCACATCAATAATTGTTGCATTCATATTTGGTTATTTAGTTCAATTTATAGTCAGATTAATTTTTTCATATGATTATTTAAAGGTACATAAAGTAGTGAGAGCGCTATTTAATGCTATCTGTGTTGTAGTAATCACATATTTTATATTTTTAAAAGGAATAAATACTTTACCTTTTATTAGTGAACAACAATCAGCATGGTTATTTAATCATATTCCCTTAGTTTTATCAATTATTGGATTAGTTGCTTTTGTAATATTATATATTTTAGAATCAATAAAAAAATATAATAGTTTTAATGTAAGTATATTATATGGAGCTTTTGCATTAGCAATGTCATTTGCTAGTAATGATTTAGTGAATTTCATAGGTGTACCATTAGCTGGACTATCTGCATTTCAAATTTTTTCGTCTGCAGGAGGTGCTGATCCTAACACTTTCACTATGGAAGGCTTATTAAATCCTAGTTCAAGCAATTCTATTATATATTTAATTATTGCAGGTGTAATAATGAGCATCACACTATTTAGAAATAAAAAATTAAAAACTGTTATGGAGACTGAAATACGGCTAGGTAAACAAGAAGAAACAACTATAGAACGCTTTTCTGTGAATGCTTTTGGTCGTATGCTAGTAGATGCCTCATATCACATAAATAAACTTTTCGCATCAATAAAGAAAACTCGTTTTCATGAATGGTTGAATAATAGATTTGATGCACAATATATGGTAGATAAAGATGCTCCTTTTGATAAAGTGCGAGCTACTGTTAATCTGATGGTAGCAAGTTCTTTAATAGCTTTTGGTACTTCCCTTAAGCTACCTCTATCTACTACTTATGTTACTTTTATTGTAGCAATGAGTACAGCATTAGCTGATAGAGCTTGGGGACGAGACTCAGCAGTATATCGCATTTCTGGTGTGGTCAATGTGATCGGAGGATGGTTCCTTACTGCACTTTTCGCTTTCACATTAGCTACTTTATTAGGCTTATTTATTAATTTTACTAATTTTATCGGAATATTAATAATAATCGCAATAGCTGTCTTTGCACGTATAAACTCTGACAGGAAACATAAACAAATATCTAAAAAATTATCAACAGCTGATTCTATTTCTAATTTTTCATCTAAAGTAGATGTTAATACTCAAATTATCATTTATGAGAAAATAGTTTTTACACTATTAAAAGATTCTTCTTTTAATATTTTAGAATCACTCAAAAAAGAAAAAATCTCTATATTGAAAGATTCATTGAAAACTTATGAAAAAATTAAAGCTGATGTATCTAATTTCAAAACACTCCTACCTGATATACTTACAAATATTAAAGGATTAAATACAGATGAATATCAATATTTTTTAACCAAAATAGAACATTTAGATCAAATTTTAGATGTTATTTATTATATCATAAATCCTACAATGCTTCATCTACAAAATCATCATAAACCTTTAACAGATTTCCAAATCGAGCAATTAAAACGAATATTTGATATTGTAAATAATATAAGTGATATAATAATCGATGAAAATAAAGAATTGAATGATAATATAGTCCATCTATTAGAGATGGAAATAGTACAAGTAAGACGTAATCTAATAGCAGTTTCTCTATCAGATGATGCAAATACCAAAATGCCACGTAGAGCTACTATATTAGTTTATAATATACTAAATGAATGCGATAACCTCGTTAGAATACTCTATAGTTTTACAGAAAATAATTATAAAAAGGCTATTATTTAAAAAATGAAAAATATAATATTTACTTTAATAATATTGCTTAACCTCACACTATCAGCACAAGAATTACAAGGTTATTGGCAAGGACAACTAAACAATGAATTGCAAAAAATCAACATGCAGTTTGCATTTTCATATGATAGCAGTAGAAGTAGCTATATAGCATATCTAACTATTCCACAACAAATGATCATCAGATTAAAAATTAATAAAATTTCTGTAGCTGATGATAGTATAAAAATAAATATTAGCAATTTTGCAGCCAAATATCATGGGAAAATATTCGATAATGATAGTATCATAGGTAACTTGTATCAATCTGGTATGAGTTTACCTTTAATTTTATATAGAATATCTGAAGTAGATACTTTCTCATTTAATAGACCACAAAATCCTTTACCTCCATTTCCATATATCTCAAAGGATGTAGAATTTTATAATAAAAAAGATAAAATAAAGTTAGCGGGAACAATTACAATACCTGATAGCATTTCCAAACATCCAGCAGTAGTACTAATATCTGGCAGTGGTCCACAAGATAGAGATGAAAGTTTGGCTTTTCACAAGCCATTTGCTCTGATAGCAGATAGATTAACTAAAGCAGGAATAGTAGTTTTGAGGTATGATGATAGAGGAGTTGCTAAGTCAGAGGGTAACTTTTCTAATGCAACAACTTTTGATTTTGCCGATGATGCTAAAGCTGCTATTAACTGGTTAAAAAATCAACCTTTTGTAGATAAAAATAATATTGGCGTGATCGGTCATAGCGAAGGTGGAATAATAGCATTTTACCTAGCTAGTAAAGAGAAGAATTTAAAATTTGCTATAGCACTAGCAGGCGTTACTATACCATGTGATCAATTAATTGCCTTGCAAACAAAAAAGATGATGCAGCTCTATGACATGCCTACACAAATAACTGAGGCATATTATAATTTTTATTTACAAGCTCTGCAAATTATCAAAACTGAAACCAATGATAAATGGAAAAATATTCTAGATAGCTTATTTAATGCGAATTTTAATAATCTTGATAGCTCCCTACTCAGTAAATATAATATTGACAAATCTTTGATTAATCAATTAACTTTTTCATATAATAATATTTGGTTAAAAACATTTATAAATATTGATCCATCTGATTATTTAAAAAATTTAAATTGTAATACGCTAGCACTTTTTGGAAGCAAGGATGTGCAAGTACCTGCTGCAGAAAATGAAGAAATGTTTAAGCAAATTGCAATGTGTAAGAAAAAAAGTTGTGTTGTAGAATCTATGACCTTTGAAGGGCTAAATCATCTTTTTCAGCACGCAAATACAGGCTCGACAGAGGAATATGCTTTGATAGAGGAAACCATGAGTGACGATGTTTTAGAAACAATTATAAATTGGATACAAAAAAATATATATTAGGAGACGTGGAGATGGGGTGACGGGGTGACTGGATGACTGGGTGACGGGGAGACTGGGAGATGGGGAGACGAGATGACTGGGAGACGATATGACAGGATGACTGGGGTGACTGGATGACTGGGAGATGGGGAGACGAGGAGACGGGGTGATGAGGAGATGAGGAGACAGATGATAAGTGATAGGTGATGAGGAGCTTAAGGGGTTAAGCAAAAAGTTTTAATAAAATTTATTAATTTTGTTTTATTTGATATATTGCTCTAATTCTTTTAGTGGCATTAGATTATAGTTTGGTCTAATATTAATCATAATATAAAAAATATCTGAACGAAATTAAATAATTTTTTTGATATTTAAGCGAAAAAAATTGAATTTTAATAATTTTTTTATGAAATAACGTCAAAATTTCTAACAAACTGTTTTTACATTGAATCTTTTTACATTTTTACAATCTTTATCATTTCTCTTGATGTTTCAGTTTCCATGATGAAAAAATACATCCCTGGTTGTAAATCTTGAGTTTCTATTTTTACACTAAAAATAGATTCATTATCCAATGAATTTATATTTTCAAAAACAAAGGTATATCTTGTTATTATTCCTTTATAATTTTTGACGTTAACTTTTGATACTTTTAAATCTTTTGCTCCTGGTTTTAAAAAATTATAATAATTTATTGCTATCTCTTTTGCTAATGTAGAATCAACAGGATTAGAATAAACTAAATTACTAATAAATAAAAACAATATAATACTTAAATATTTTTTTATTTTCATAGCCTTTCTTTTAATAATCTATATCACTTTTAAAAATAATATCATCTTCATTATTTATTCTAATGTTAGTTAATATTTTACGAGATAAACCTATAGATTCATCATGTGAGTATAAAATTCCTTTTATATAACACATATCAGTTTCGTTTGAATTTAGAATTTTATTAATGATTGCTGAATCTTGAGATGTAACTAATGTGTCATTATTACTACATAAAAAATCATCATTAAGGCATACTAATATTTTTGTTTCATTTCTAAAATCTATTAAATAAAAACTATTTAATTTAAATCCATAATTTAAAAAACCTTCATTGAATGCATTATAATCTATATGACCTTTTACTTTTATTTCTTTATTATTACATTGTTCAATAATAGTATTTACATCTCTATCAAAAAAAATTGATATTAATCTGTCACAGTGACAATAATGAACTATATCACTTACTGTTACATAATCTTGGTCTAATACCAAATCATCCC
>Ga0255346_1004765_pt1 | contig 14453 bp, 11 predicted proteins | sample wastewater_treat_FD_194410 | JGI IMG/M metagenome (GOLD analysis project Ga0255346, IMG submission 194410) | Wastewater microbial communities from Lulu Island WWTP, Vancouver, Canada - plant22 | ecosystem: Engineered > WWTP > Wastewater > Unclassified | place: Canada: Vancouver, British Columbia... | reverse complement strand
GTTGGCTGTAGCTGCAGCTGCGTTTCTGGGATTGAGGATTCCTTACAGCTCACAACACGGACTCAGACGGCTGAGAGAGCTTCCCCCTGACCCCGGCGACTTCGCCGCTATAGACCTAACTCGATCTGATCTTCGCGCTCTGAATCTGAGGAACGAAGGAGCGCTTCTACGCGCCGAGGCCAGTTTCGATTCGCTCACTGCGTGGCCTATCGAACCATGGAAGAAGCCCGTGGGGTTTCATCCAAGGGCTATTCTGGAGGAAGGCAAGAATCCCGGGCTCGGGGTGCGCGAACTCCACAAAAGAGGTATCACTGGTAAAGGCATCGCCATTGGCATCATCGACCAGGACTTGCTGCTCAGCCACACCGAGTACAACGAAAGGTTGCGGCTGTATGAAGTCGTTGACGGCTTTGGGTATCCTCAGATGCATGGCGCTGTGGCGTCGATTGCGGCCGGCAAGAGCGTCGGGGTTGCGCCGGAGGCAGACATATACTACTTAGCCATCAGGATGGATCACAGGAAATGCCGAAATGTGGCAGACGCGATCGGAAGGATCCTGGACATCAATAGCACTCTCCCGGAGGATAAGAGAATCAGAGTCGTTTCGATATCCTGTTCATGGCTTCCGAACGAACCTGGCTATCAAGAGGCTGACGCAGCGGTTCTACGAGCCAAAGCCGAGGGAGTATTCGTACTCAGCTCAGTCGTCGACCGCTACTATGATTTCAGCTATCACGGCCTGGGGCGCGAACCGGGGCGAGATCCAGATGAGGTGTCGTCATACGCGCCTGGCGCATGGTGGTCGAAGGAGTACAGCATTTGGTACCCTCTGGGCGAGGATTCTGCCCGGCTACTCGTTCCCATGGATTCCCGTACAATGTCGAGCGAGCTTGGAGATGATGTGTACGCCTTCTACAGGGTGGGCGGATGGAGTTGGTGTGTGCCATACATTGCAGGTGTGTATGCACTGGCTCTTCAGGTGGACGGCGATCTGACTGTTAACGAATTCGCAAAGGCTGCGATCGATACGGCCAACTACACCAGCATTTCACTGGACGGCACGGAAACCAGACTCGGGCCGATCATCAACCCGGTTGGCTTGATTGAGCGTCTCGCCTCGAATGAGTGAATCGTGCCTCAGCCGCCGTACCCGCCCGGCGCAGCGCTGTGCCATGCCCATGCGGACGCTATGATGTGTTCCAGTGATGCCTGCGCCGACTGCCACCCCAGCTCGCTCTGGGCAAGATGGGATGATGCTACTAGTACCGCGGGGTCGCCCGGCCTGCGCTGGTCTTCGGCTGCGGGGATGGGGCGCCCGACGACCTTCTCCGCGCAGCGCAATACATCGCGAACGGAGAACCCTGCTCCATTGCCCAGGTTGTATGCACACGCGCCGTCCTGGCCGGCCAATCGCTCAAGGGCCGCAAGATGCGCGCTGGCTAGGTCGCACACGTGAACATAGTCCCTGACGCAAGTCCCGTCAGGTGTTGGGTAGTCGGTCCCGAATATGCTTAGCTGCCGCCGTAGCCCGAGAGCTGTCTTCAGTACAATCGGGATCAGGTGAGTTTCGGGGTCGTGGTCTTCACCAATATCGCCTGAGGCGTCCGCGCCTGCGGCATTGAAATACCTGAGGGATACGGACTTGATTCCGTGAGCGCTATGATATCCTGCGAGCATGTGTTCTATGGCGAGCTTGGTCATGCCGTATGTGCTGGTGGGCGACTTGGGGTGATCCTCGGGTATGGGGGTCTGCCTGGGTTCGCCGTACACTGCGGCACTCGACGAGAAGACGATTCGGTCTACGCCCGCCCAGGCCATGGCATCGAGCAGTTCAACCGTGCAGGAGACGTTATTGCGCCAGTACTTGGACGGGTTCTGCATCGATTCGCCCACAAGGCTTGCCGCTGCGAAATGCATCACGGCATCTATCTCGCGTGAACGTAGCGTGTGCCTCACCAATGTTCGGTCGCCTACGTCGCCCACAACCAGTTCGGCCGCACCGCGACTAGCGATGCGAACCGCCTGTGCGTGTCCTGTGGATAGATTGTCCAGCACGACCACGTAGTGACCGCGGTCGCACAACTCCCGCACCACATGACTACCGACGTACCCCGCTCCCCCAAGTGCTAAGACTCTCACCGGAAGGCCCCCTTTCGCCGTGAGATGTTCGACGGCGAGGGCGCGAAACCTCTTTATTCACGTATTGACTTTACTCTGGCAATGGCGTCCATTGCAACATCCTCAATTGCCGATTTACTTCACACCACAGGAAGGAACACGCCCCTGGGCGTAGAATACCTCACACGACTTAGTTTAAGAATTCAATATACATTTCGACATTTGCGAGTCGAGATTTGCCCATAGCTGCCGGCATCTGTTGGTGGTTCACTTCACTCGTGAAAGGAGAGAGCGAGGTGGTTGGCGAGGGGGACTGAGAGTGATCTCGTCTGTTGGATGGCAAGGTCATCGGGTTGGCGATTCACTAAGGAGGAGGTTCTAATATGAGAAGGATATGCTCGACTGCAATCGTTTTGGCGCTGATGCTTGCGCTAGTATCCTCGACCGGCATGGCTGCCAAGGAGCAGAAGGTCACGATCTGGGGACGGCGGGCGTACATACAGGAGGTCTTCCCGGCCTTTGAAGAGCTCATGGCCAAACAGGGCAAGCAGATAAAAATGGAGTTCACGCAGGTCTCGTCAACTGACATGACGACTAAGCTGATGAGCGCATTTGCCGCCGGCGAAGCGCCTGACATAGTCATGCTGGACGACATCCTCGGCCCCTATTTCGGTTCGATCGGCGCATTTGCCGATATCTCCAAGCAATCTGCGGCTCTTCCCTGTTTCAACGAACTCAGCGTCGGCATGATGAAACTCGGTCAGTGGCAGGGAGTCCAGTATCTGCTCCCCCTGTTCTCCGACAACTCGGCTCTGATGTACAACCGAAAGCTGTTCAAACAGGCAGGCCTCGATCCGAACAAGGCTCCGGACACGTGGGACGATTTCGTGAAGTGCGCCAAGGCCCTCACTATGGACACTAACAAGGACGGCAGGATCGACGTATACGGAACGGCGTTCGCCATCGGCGAGGCAGACATGAACATGTTTACCTTCCTGCCGTTCATATGGTCCAACGGAGGCGACATCCTCAACGACAACGGAACCAAGTGCCTGTTGGATCAGCCTAAGGCAGTCGAGGCTCTGCAGTTCTGGACCGATCTCATTCACAAGCATAAGGTGACTCCGCCCGGAACCACATCGTACGGATACACTGACATGTACAATGGGTTCGCCACTGAGAAGATCGCAATGATCATCGGCGGAGACTGGATGATAGGGAGCCTGGCCCAGGATGCGCCGAACATCGACTACGGAGTGGCGTACATACCGCGGCCCGCGGGCAGCAAGCAGTCCGCTTCGTTCGCAGGCGGCGACCTAATAGGCATTACCTCCACCTCCAAGTCCAAGGACGTCGCATGGGAATTCGTGAAGTTCGCCCTTGGTGAGCAAGTCCAGGTGGAGGTGTGGGCTAAGCATGGTGCTATCCCCGTGGTGAAGGGGTACTATCGAAACAAGTATTTTGCCGCCGAACCGAAGTACGCGGAGTTCACCAAGACTCTTGACGTGGCCATAGCTCCCTTTACCACCAAGTACAACGAAATGTATGACCCGATGCTTGAGGCCATACAGAACGCGACGACTCTGAAGATGACGCCGGAGCAGGCTTTCAAGCGGGCCACGCAGACCATAGACAGGATCCTCAGCCAGCCATAGGCGGAAGCGGGTTGCGCTTCATGATCATCTACTAGTACGAGCAGAACCCATGGGGCTTTCCGGCGGGCGGGCGGCGGGGGTCATGGCAGGAATGGACTCCTCGCTGTCCCGCATCGGCGGAAGCCTCGCACCAAGCAAGGGGGAATGGGTCCCGTGACCGGGAATGCTAGCTGTCGCAGAGCGGGCGCCAACCGCAAATCGTCTCGCCTGAAGGCTCGACAGGCGCTTGAAGGTTTCGCCTTCGTTGCGCCGGCGCTGATTCTTACTCTTGTGTTCTTCATATACCCACTGATCAACACCGTGAGTCTGTCCTTCCACGACACTAACGTAGTGACCGGGCAGATGCGGAATGTTGGGCTGAAGAACTATGCCAATTTGCTCAGGGATTCGGTGTTTTGGAAGGCCGCCAAGAACACGACCGTATATACGTTGATAGTGACTCCGCTGATCTTCATAGCAGCCTTCATTCTGGCTCTTCTGGTCAATAAGGATCGTCCGGGAGTTGTGTTCTTCAGATCGGTCTACTTCCTGCCCGTTGTAGTGTCGTTCGTCACCGCCAGCCTCATATGGAAGTGGATGTACAACGATCTTTTCGGCCTGATAAACTACATGCTTATGAGGGTCGGGCTGATCAGCAGACCAGTTGTGTGGCTGGGAACGGAAACCAGCGCTATGCTATCAGTCATTGCTATGGTCGTATGGAAGACGGCAGGCTACTCCATGGTGATTCTGCTAGGCGGGATGAAGGCGATTCCTAACAGTGTGTACGAGGCGGCATCCATAGACGGAGCGAGCAAGTGGAACACGTTTTGGCGCATAACCTTTCCGCTGCTGAGACCTACATTCGCGCTGGCTCTGGTGCTCTCGGTGATCGGCTCGTTCCTCGCGTTCGACCACTTCTATGTGATGACTCAGGGTGGACCTGCTCATGCAACCGAGACGATCGTGATGTGGATATACCGTAACTCGTTCGGCTATTTCAAGCTGGGATACGGTTCGGCGATGTCAGTAGTACTGCTGGCATTCCTAGTTCTACTGAGCACCTTGCAGCTCAAGATCTTGCGGACCGATTTCGAGTACTAGGGGGGCGGGGAGTGACTACCATCATCAGCAGCAAAACACGAAAGCGAATTGGCACGGTTGCGTACTATGCGGTGAACGTGGTTCTTGTCATAGCATTCCTTGTGCCTTTCCTGTGGACTTTGTCAACCTCTCTCAAACCGCGAGATCAGGTGCTAACCTATCCGCCTCGTTGGATCCCCAGACCCCTCACGTTCGACAACTTCAGGAGGCTATGGAACATACAGGACGGCGCCTACAGGCGGTATACTCTGAACAGCCTTGTGGTAGCATGCACCACTACACTTCTTGTAGTCACGTTAAGTACTATGGCAGGGTACGGGTTTTCGCGCATGGAGTTTCCAGGCAAGGCCGTGCTCTTCACCATTCTTCTGTCTACCATGATGATACCTTATCAGTCTATTCTGGTTCCCTTGTTTGTGGTCATGAAGAAGCTCGGGTTGCTCAATACGTACTGGAGCATGACCATAATATACAGCACGTTCCAGTTGCCCCTCAGCACGTTCATCATGCGGAACGCATTTGACTCAATCCCCAAGGCGCTCGCTGAGGCAGCCGCTCTTGATGGGAGTTCGTCGCTGACTACCTTTAGAAAGATCGCATTGCCGCTCGTGGGTCCCGGCATAGCCACGGTGGTAGTGCTTGTTTTTATGTGGTCATGGAATGAGTTCCTTACGGCATTGATATTCACTACTTCTCAGAGCCTGCGCACTCTGCCGGTGGGCCTGTCAGATTTCGTGGCGAACTACACGATTGACTGGAATCTGCTGTGCGCAGGCGGGATATACAGTAGTCTTCCGGTGATGATACTGTTCATCTTTTTGCAGAAGTACTTTGTCGAAGCCATGACATCGGGAGCAGTCAAGTGAGGTGCGGACACAGTGAAAACGTCTGAGTTGCTGGAATATCTGGCTCGGGATGACAAGTGGTATCTTGGCGGCGGGAAGGCTCTGGTGTGGGCTCCCGAGTTCCCGAAGTTCCTGGATCGACCCGGATTCTGGGATCAAGCGTACTACTTGGATCATGCCATCTGCCCGGTGTTTACGTTCTCGATTCTCGGCGAGGACCACGAGGAACTGCGTCCGGCATTTGGCGGCAGGGTGTGGCGACCTGACTGCTTGACGCAGAGATACGTCGTGGACGGCAGCATTGAGATAACAGAGAGGAAATGCGTCACCCCGTTTGACGCGCTCACGAGCACTCTGACGATTGAGAATAGGGGTCGGGAGCAGCGGGAACTCGATGTCATCGTGTGGACGGCTCAGCCCATCGGCTCATTTTCCGGGCATCCATTCTACAATGCTGTCACTGTTTCCAATCCATCGCTTGCGGATGACGGGGTAATCATCTTCGATCACACGGATCTCAACCCCAAGGACATGAAACTGCAGAAAGCTGTGGCATTTGGAGCAGACAGGTCTCCCAGTTCGTACTGTGTTGTGGCTTCCCAGCATACTGGGAACCTGCCTGTATGGCGGCTGACGCCTTTCTACGAGAAGATGCAGCATGGCGCTATGCCCAATAGTGTGAGTACATCCGGAATAGCCATGGATCTTCTGGGTATTCCAGACCGCACTCTCATCTATATGGGACTTCACTTCAGGATCACCCTGGGGGCAGGGCAGTCCGAGAGCCTCACCGGAGGCGTGAGCGTGGCCCCTGACAGGGCAGGGGCGGGAGAAGCTCTACTTAGGAGTGTGAGAGATCCAAAGCCCGCTTTCGAGCTTGCTCGTGCTGAATGGGAGGACTTCTTCTCGAAGGTTCCGATGTTCGAGTGCTCCGATCCGCATATCGAGAAGTACTACTGGTACAGGTGGTACGGCATAAGGCTTAACCTGATCAACGTAGGGGCGTTCAACCTGAAGCATCCGTGTGTTGGGGAGGGCCCAAACCCGTACTACTTCCGGCGTAACATATCCTACAGCGCCCAGTGTCACCTGATGGAATGCCGTTGGATGAACACGCCCGAGGTAGCCCAGGGCAGTGTGCTGAACTTCTGCGACAATCAGAACGATAACGGATTACTCCCGGCGTCTATTGGGGCAACCGAAAACCTCGACTACCTCATATACCACTCAAACTGGGGCATGGCCATTGAGGAACTCAATCGAGTACATCCGGATACTGCTTTTCTTGAGGCAGTGTATGAACCGCTCAAGCGGTACTCGGCGTTCCTGGACCGCGAGAGGGGTTGCGATGGTACCGGGTTGTGCGATGTGGCCAATCAGTTCGAGACAGGGCAGGAGTACACCAGCCGATATGTATTTGCCGATGAGAGAGCGGATGAATACTCGTGGTATGACCTGAGCAAGAACATTCGGCTCAAGGGTGTAGACGCCAGCGTGTATGCATACGAGTTGAAACGCGTATTGTCGAGAATAGCTGCGCTTCTGGGGCATGAAGGCGATGCCCGGGCGTTTGAGAGGGAGGCCGGAAAGGCGCGAGAGGCCGTGCTTGAGAAGATGTGGGATCCAGATACAGGCTTTTTCGTCGACGTGGATCGAACCGGTGAGAAGCGTTCGTGGGTCAAGGCTGCGGTTGGCTTCTACCCATTCATGACGGATATCGCGTCAGAGAAACACATTGACATCTTCTACAAGCATCTGTTCAACCCATCGGAGTTCTGGACAGAGTATCCCGTCCCGTCAGTAAGCGCAGACGACCCGTATTTCAACGACGAGTCGGAATGGAAGTCCAAGAGGCACATCTGCCCATGGAATGGACGGGTGTGGCCCATGACGAACAGCCACGTATGCGAGGCGTTGGCCAGGGCTTCGATTTGTTTCGATCCTGAACTTAGGCCCAGGGCCGCGGAGCTGATACGCCGGTTCATCAGAATGATGTTCGCCAATGATGACCTGGCCCGGCCCAACTGCTTTGAGCACTACAGCCCCACGACTGGGAAGGCAAGCTTCTATCGGGGCGTTGACGATTATCAGCACTCGTGGGTCGTCGACCTCATAGTGAAGTACGTAGTCGGACTGCTCCCCGTGGATGAACCCAGGGTTATTATTGACCCGCTTCCGTTCGGAATGCGTAGTTATTCCATGTCAGGCATCCCGTACAAAGGCCACGAGCTGGCCATATCATGGGACGAAGACGACGGAATGCGGTTGACCGTAGACGGACTGCCCGCGGGCTACCGGCCCACCCTGGGGAGACTGGAGTTCGAGCTTCCCTCATCGAAGGCATAGACTAGGGGGCCCTATCACATGGAGAAGCGGCGCATCATCAAAGAAGACGGTCGGTATCTAGTCTTCTACTCTTCTGCTTGCAATGACAAGGCAGGACGCGAGGTGAATGAGGATGTCAGAGCTGAGATGGAACCCAGTTCTCGAGGAATGGGTCGTGACGGCCACTCACAGGCAAGACCGGACGTACAAACCCCCTGAGGGATTCTGCCCGCTATGCCCTACGCGCAACGGAGAATTCCCGACGGAAGTGCCTGCCGCCGACTACGAGATCGTGGTGTTCGAGAACAAGTATCCGTCTTTTCGGCGCGACCCTTGCGCGCCCGCCGTCCTCGGGACCGAGCTCCAGCCGACTGCTCCTTCGCAAGGGGTGTGTGAGGTAGTCCTCTACACCGACGACCACCATGCCACGTTTGCGGACCTATCAGTCGAACGCATCGCGAACCTTGTGGACGTATGGGCGGATAGATACGAGGAGCTGGGCGCGCTCAGCTATGTGCGCTACGTCCTGATATTCGAGAACAAGGGCGATTCTGTAGGCGTAACTCTGCACCATCCGCACGGGCAGATATACGCATTTCCGTTCATCCCGCCGCGAGCCGCGAAGGAGCTGGAATCATCATCGAAGTACGCGGCTGCCAGGGGGCGGTGCATGTTCTGTGACCTTCTAGCCGAGGAGCTTGCAGACGGACGGAGGGTAGTAGCCGAGAATGAGGGTTTCGCTGCGTTCATCCCCTTTTCGGCCAGATACCCATACGAGGTGCATGTTATGCCCAAGCAGCACAGGAAGTCCATTACGCAGTTGTCGCGTCTCGAGAGGCGCAGTCTCGCACGGATTCTCAGCACAGTGACGCGCGGGTACGATGGTCTATTCGGCTTTTCATTTCCCTACATGATGATTGTCCACCAAGAGCCGACGGATGGCGGGGAGTATGGCCACTACCATCTGCACTTCGAATTCTACCCTCCGCATCGCACTGCTAGCAAGATAAAGTACTTGGCAGGGTGCGAATCGGGCGCAGGCACGTTCATAAACGATACCCTTCCTGAAGAGACGGCCGAGGAACTGCGCGCTGCGATTGGCCGAGCTTGCGCACGGACCGGGGCCGATGACAACATGGGCATCACTGGGACTGCCGAGGCTGCAGGGAGTGGAGGTGGTCCTGGTGGCTGTGGAGCATGATCGAGCCGTTGAGTTGTTTGACGGCGCCTTCCCCGGGCTGCGCGGTTCGGGCCGAGATGGGCGTGAGCAGGTCCGGATAGCCAGAGCGCCGGGCAGGGTGAACCTGATTGGGGAGCATACCGACTACTCCGGAGGGTTTGTTCTTCCGGTGGCCATCGACCGCGATATTGTCATCGTCCTCCGCCCCAGAAATGACAGCATCGTGAGGCTGTATTCCGCCGATTACGAGGAGTATTCGGAGTTCAGCATCGACGGTAGCGCTGCCATCGAGAGCGATCCGATCCATCCGTGGAGCAACTACTTCAGAGGCGTGGCATGGGCATTGCGCGCCAGGACCGAGGGCAGCGGCGGCCCGCCATTGCGCGGGCTGGACGCAGTAGTCGTTGGCGATATCCCGCGAGGCGCCGGGCTCAGTTCGTCGGCGGCGCTGGAGGTCGCTTCGGCGTTCGCTCTGCTCTCGGCTTCAGGTGTAAGCGACGATAGTCTGGGTCCAGAGCAAGTCGACGTGCGACGGTATATCGCGCTTGTCTGCCAGAAGGCGGAGAACGAGTTTGTCGGGGTAAGATGTGGGATCATGGACCAGATAGCCTCGGTCATGGGGCGCGCCGGCCATGCTGTCTTCCTGAACTGCAGTAACCTCCGGCACGAGCTTGTACCCATAGCCCTCGAGAGAATGGGAGCAGCGCTGGTCGTATACGACACGGGCATTCGGCGAGGTCTTGGTGAGTCCAGGTATAACGACAGGCGCGGCGAGGCCGAGCATGGAGAGGCGCTCATCGCGCAGGCTCTGGGCTGTGGGGACGCGTGTAAGCTGGTAAGCGTATCGCTTGAGCAGTTCGAACAGGTCAGTCACGTGCTGCCTGCATCGATAGCGCGCCGATGCGAACATGTCGTGCGGGAAAACGCGCGGGTTGTGAAGGCAGCAGCGGCTCTCAAGGGCAGGGATTTGCCTGCCTTCGGTCAGTTGATGTATGAATCCCACGAGAGCCTCAGGGACCTATACGAGGTGAGCTGCCCGGAACTGGACGCAGCAGTAGAGATTGCGCGGGATACGCCCGGTGTGTTCGGAGCGCGCATGACAGGGGCGGGGTTCGGAGGGTGCACCATCAACCTTGTCAGCCGCGATGGAGTCGAACTACTGCAGTCGCGGCTGAGCCAGATCAGGCGTGCATCGCCGTCCAGGCTCCCGGTGGCGTTTGCCGTCCAAGCAGCGGACGGAGCGCGGGTGTGTCGCGTTGGGGGTCCGTCTGAAGACTCCGATTCACTAAGGAGGGAAGGTCGCCTGACCGGCAATTGTGAGCAACTGTCCAGGTGAATGTGCCAGGTTTGAGGTTGAGTTCAAGCTAGGTCGCGTACGAGAGTTCATGCGCGAGCAAGAGCTTGATGCGATGCTTCTGGGGAGGGCGGACAACTTCGCATGGATCACCGCCGGAGGCGACAACCGGTGTGCCTCGACTACCGACATGGGTGTGGCGTCGGTGCTGATCACGCCGGAAAGTCAGTACATACTTGCATCGAATGTAGAGATTGACAGAGTGAGAGCTGAGACGCTGGCTCACCTTGCGCCAGCGGATGTCTTCGAACTCGCTGACTACCCTTGGCATCAGGACCAAGCTGGATTACTTGATGAGATACCAGGTAAGCTGGGCGCCGATTTCAACTGCCCTGCCGCCCGAGGGCGAATCTGTGATCTCACTTCGCTTAGGATGCCGTTTACCCCATGGGAGGCTGATCGGTATCCAGGAATCGGACGCGGAGTATCGGATGCGGTTGAACGCGTGTGTTTTCGGATAGAGCCCGGCATGGCGGAACGCACGATTGCGGGAATGACCGCAGCGGAGCTGATTCAGGACGGATTCACTCCTACAGTAGTGCTCGTCGGGGCAGACGATCGGGTTCGGCTTTGGCGTCACCCAACGCCAACAGGCAACACCCTGGCACACTATTGCATGATCGTAGTCTGCGCACACCAGGGAGGCCTGATCGCGGCTGTGACCCGGTCGGTACACTTCGGGCGGCCTCCGCAAGAGATCAGCAGCGCACACGAGGCCGCGGCCAGAGTTCATGCAGCCATGATCATGGCTACCAAGGTGGGAGTCGGGTATCAAGACGTGATAGACCGCGGGTGCGTCCAGTATGAAGCTGAAGGATACGGCGGCGAATGGCGATACCACCACCAGGGCGGCCCCATCGGGTATCAGGATAGGGAGTTCCTAGTCGTGCCCGGCGCGAAGCAGGGCAGGATCGCGAACCGCCAGGCCATCGCGTGGAACCCGTCGGTTCCCGGCGCCAAGTCCGAGGATACAATGCTCCTGATTGAGGATGGCTTCCAGATTGTGACTGGGGCATCGGCCGAGTGGCCTATGATTGACGTTGAGGCCGACGGAGCCCTTGTGCAGCGTCCGGCTATTCTGGTGAGATGAGGCCTTCTACTGTAGACGAAGCGGAACGTGCGAGCGAAAAACGCACAGCGGTGGGCTACGGGGCTGATGGTAGGATCTAGGCGTAGCTTCTGCGAACGCATATCAAAAGGCCAGCTAGAGCTATGCATTACCCGTATCCATGGGTACTCCTAGGCGTGGCGTTCTCCTGTGGTGGGCCCTAACGGGGTTCTGAGGCATCCTGTTCGGGTCTGAGCAGGCTTTTCGAGTATCCTGTTCAGATTGTTACAGGTGAAAGAACTTCCTGCTAAACGCGGTTTGGCTGAAAGGCCTGCGCAACGTCGCTTTCACCCACAACCGGCGTCTCCGAGCGTAGGAAGGTCCCTGGCGCAAGGTGTTCGACCAATAAGCAAGACTCGCGTCCTTCCCAGCGATGTGGGTAATGCATAGAGCTAGATGGGCAGTTCACCGCGAGCGAGCAGCGTACGGGGCATATACATCGCTTCTTCTTCCTTTATCAGCTGCAGTTGATTGAGTACATGCAGTTGGAGTGGAGGATACGAGCGTCGGGCAGAGAATACGAGTTATGACGATGATCATCTCGGCTCGGGTTGAGAGGGGCACGGTGAATGAACGACCAGGCTTTGCGGGAGAAGGTCATTCAGACAAGTCGCCTTATGCTGTCCATGGGGCTAACCAATGGCACCAGCGGAAACGTGAGCGCCCGGTGCGAGGATGGTACCAGCTTCTTGATTACGCCATCAGGCATGGATTATGATGCGGTCACGCCCGATGATATTGTGAAAGTGAGTGTGGCCACTGGCGAGACGACGGGAAGACGGGTTCCGTCTATCGAGACCGGCCTTCACCGAGGGATACACCTTTCCCGTCCCGATGCGGGCGCAATCGTCCATGTTCATTCGCCCCTGGCTGCGGGGCTCGCTGTTGCGAGAAAGCCATTACCGGTGATAGCCGACATGTGCGCCCTGGCCTTCGGTGGGCAGGTCGAGGTGGCCGAGTATGGCACGTCCGGCAGTCCTGAACTGGCTGCCAATGTCGTGCGGGCCCTTGGGAATCGAAATTCAGTTTTCATGGCAAACCACGGATCGCTTGGCGTCGGCAAGGATCTTGATCAGGCGCTGTTCGTCTGCGATCTGCTTGAGAAGATGTGCCTCACCTACTACTGCGCCATTCTGGCCGGCGGAGCAGTACCCATCACTGACGAAGCAATAGAAAAGCTGAAGCGTGGTATCGGAAAGACATACGGGCAGCCGGGAGAGACCTCCGCCACGGCCGGATAGGATGCCAGCCTAGAAGCACGATATCGTAGACGAAAGGCAGCCGGGCGGGATAGTCCGGTCCGGCCCGCCCGCGGCACTGGGCGTCATCATCCTAACCGGTGCTGAACAATCCGGCTGCTTCAGCATGGCGCTCGTTGCCAGCCCGTTTGGCGCTATCTAGAACTGTGGCGCGCTCACACGCGCGCTTTTCGCGAACACGAGTATCTGGAACACTATGAAGGCATACCTGGAGTGCCAATGACTCCCGGACGCCAGAAATCCCCGTGACGTGATCCGGGCAGGCTATGGAGTAGGACTCATCGAGACTGCTGGATAGGGCGAACGAGGTGTCCGCCAAATGAGATTCGGCCTTAAGGATGAAGAGCTGGACGCTGTACGCGGTGTGCTGGTGCGCTACCCGTCGATCCGCAGAGCCGAGATATTCGGTTCCCGAGCACTCGGGGAGGGAGGGGGTCGCACCGCTTCCACACGGACTTGGCCGCGTATCATGACGGGATGAGCACGGGGTAGTAGCGTACGAGCGATCACCCCAGGGCATGCTCGGCATGACCAGTGACAGGAGGGAATTAACATGAGCCTTGAAGACATGACCAACCGAACGTCCGACTCAGCCAAGGCTCTTCGCGGCCTTCTCGCCGTGGCCGGGCTGAGGCCGCACGATATCCTGGTAGTCGGGTGCAGCACTAGCGAGGTAGCAGGCCACAAGATCGGATCCGCATCAAGTGCTGACGTGGCCGACGCGATAATGTCGGGTTTGCTGCCCATCATACGCGAAAGCCAGCTGTACCTGGCCGTCCAGTGTTGCGAGCACCTCAACAGAGCACTTGTAGTTGAGCGGGAGTGCGCCGACCGTTACGGGCTGGAGTTGGTCACGGTGATCCCGCACCTGAAGGCCGGCGGGGCCCTGGCTGCTGCGGCCATGAAGGAGTACGGCGACCCAGTAGTCGTGGAGGGCATTTCGGCTCACGCCGGAATGGACATTGGGGACACGTTCATCGGCATGCATTTGCGGCGGGTGGCTGTGCCTGTGCGGCTGGAGATCACCAAGATAGGCGATGCTCACCTGACTATGGCCCGCACAAGGCCGAAGCTGATAGGGGGCGAGCGAGCTCTGTATCCCAAGATTTCCTGAGCGGCTGATAGATTACTATCATGGCCACCATGGCGTAGCAGGATAACAGGAACTCGTGCAGAATAAGAATGCTAGGTGTCATATGAATGTGGCATGGAGATAAGGAGAGGGCCACTCATGAAGCCTTTGTGCTTCATTTGTGCGCCCTTGTTCTCTGTGTATCGGCGCCATTTGCGGGCGGTTGGTCGTGCTCGATGCGCGGGCACGTAGGTTGGCATGAGATGGAACAAGATGGGATGAAACGAATGGAGGCGATGTTTGGCGGTGCGAAGCTAGCCGCTCGCTGACACCCAGTAGGGCAGCCAGCTGCATTACTGAAGCTAGATGCATTTTAACTGCAGGGAAACATCACGGTCGTGTTGTATCTATGTGACTTGGACGCTGTTCACTGACCAGAACAATACTGCGAGGA
>Ga0255346_1004758_pt1 | contig 14468 bp, 16 predicted proteins | sample wastewater_treat_FD_194410 | JGI IMG/M metagenome (GOLD analysis project Ga0255346, IMG submission 194410) | Wastewater microbial communities from Lulu Island WWTP, Vancouver, Canada - plant22 | ecosystem: Engineered > WWTP > Wastewater > Unclassified | place: Canada: Vancouver, British Columbia... | reverse complement strand
CCTCCGAATTCCGTCCTCCCCCTCGGCCCCCTCCCAAGGGGGATATCAGAAGTACGTTTCTTGTTTAATTATTTTATCCTCTTCGTCACGCCCGAATCGGAGACATTGCGGATTGCCGCGCAAGGAAAATTAACATGAAATCGCGAAGCGCGTCCTTCTTATCCCACGCCGGCGGGGGTGGCCTGCTTTAGCAGGCCGGAGGTGGATGTTTTTCACGTTGGAAGAAAGGGGTCGACGCTGTTTCCCGACTCCTGTCTCCTGACTTCCGTTTCCTGTTCCCTGTCTTCTGTCTCCTCATTTCGCAAGCCCGCCCCCTCACAAGGCTCACATTTTTGATTTGGAATTTTCCCCAGCAACCATTTCCAGACCGGTATGGTTCGTATTTTTGTGCCATCAAACACCAGTTCTTTCTCCTCATCGTTGGTGAGGATAAAAGCCTCCTCTATTGAAAAAGCTTTCATGGCCTCCCGAAGACCTTGTAATTCCCTTGTTTCATTTTTCATCGTCAGTTCCCAGCACACCTGGATGGCCGCTTTGGGTTTTGCCCTTTCCTGGATAATAAAATCACATTCCCGGCGCCCTTTGTAGTAGAAGCATTCCGCCCGGCGCCGAAACAATTCGATGGCGACAACATTCTCCAGCAATTTCCCCTTATTTTCCGAAAACTCCGTGGATAGCAGGGGAAAACCAGTATCCAAAAGATAGGTCTTTTTGGGATTCATCATCCTTTGTCGAGGGGAATAACTGAATTTCTCATGGGCAACGAGAAAAAAAACTTCCTGCAAATAGCCAAGATAATTAGATATGGTCTGCTTGCTGCCGGGAAGCTTATGCCGCTTTAATTCTTTTTCAAGCATGGAGATTGAGAACAGATCGGAAAAAATGATGAGACTATAGCGCATGACGGCTTCTAATACCGCCTTGGCCTTAACATTGTAGCGTTCCAGGATATCCCTGTAGAATATTGTCCGATAATAGGACTGAAGGATTTCCCGCTTTTCCGGAACGGTATCCTTTTTGACGATTTCCGGAAATCCGCCCTCTTTCAAATATTGCTCAAAGGCCTTGAGAACCCTTCCTCTAGCGGGAGTCAACAGGCTCAGCTCGTCATAAGAAATGCCGTGAAAGTTCAGAAATTCCCGAAAGGAAAAGGGCATAATGAGAATGTTGCGACACCGGCCGCGCAGTTCCGTCGCGATTTCCCGCTCCAGCAAGCCGGCATTACTGCCCGTTATAACGATACGGTAGCGGTTCTGATTGTGCAATGTCCGCAGGACGCGGCTCCAACCGGGCAACTGCTGAATTTCATCGAAAAAAAGAAAAGTCGGCGCTTTTCCGGTAACCTGCTGAAAAGCGGTGAAAAGGGCGTCCGTATCAGTGGCGGTGAAATCAGCAAGACGGTAGTCTTCGAAATCTACAAACAGAATATCGTCCCGGCTCCAGTTTCCCTGGGCCAAAAGTTCTTGTATCAGTTGATACATATAGCTTGTTTTACCTGCCCGACGCGGCCCGGCTATAGCAATAATCTCCGATGCCTTCTCCAATACCAACTCCGGCATATCTCTTTTTATAAGAGGCGGAAAGACCTTGTCTTTAAGCCATTCTGCTATGATTTTCTTAATTAGTTCAGAATTCATTCAATATTGTCCATCAAAGTGAACAATTACTATCAATATTGTTTGCTAAAGTCAAGGCGCATAAATTGCGTCACTTCCGCCTCCCGCCTGCTTCGACAGGCTCAGCAACCAGCGGAAATGACCGGTCTTTTCGCGGACATGAATGTCCACACTACATTAAATCGTTATGATTTTGTGTGTTGTAGGGAACGCCCGTGAGCGTTCCTTGAGTACCAGCCGCATTGAACGGTCGCGACCGTTCACTACAGTGTTCTTCCTTAGCTCATTTTTCTCTGAAGCTCGGCGGCTGTTATAATAGGGATGTTGCGAAAATTGCCCAGAACAAGCAGATCCTTGTCACCGCTGATGATGTAGTCGGCCTTTGCAGCCACGGCACAGGAGAGGAATTTATCATCGGCGCGATCCCGGCATACACCGATGATTTCATCTTCGATATCAACAACTTCGCAAAACGGAACAACTTCGTCTTGAAGAAGGGCGTCGATTTCCCGGGGCGTCAGTGAAAATTTAGGGTAGAAAAGGACGCGCCTGAACTCATTAAACGTATCCTGCGAAAAAACCGGCACAAATTTGCGGGCCTTCCAGGATGAAACGACATTTCCGATCTCTCCGGAAAAAAGGAGTGCAGAAACCAGAACATTCGTGTCCAGCACGGCCCGGATCACGGTTTTTTGCTTCTGGCCCACTGGACGGCACCCGCCACATCGGCAGGTGCTATCCCCAGTTTCTTCATCTTTTCCCGGATTCCACCCAGAGTATCGCCTACAGGTTGCATCCTGACGGGCTCCAGTACAATGCGACCATCCTGCACATCAGCATCAAAATATTCAATACCTACGAACTCTTGAACAATCTTCCGTGGCAGTGTGATCTGATTCTTGCTCGTAATCTTTGCAAGCATTCCTTACCTCCTTACAGTAAGGATATCGCTCAACGACACATAAGTCAAGAAAAAAAAACTGTGAGCTACGCACTTTTGCTCTTTGCTTGTTGCATAAAAAAATAGGCGCTGTCCTTAATTTTCACAGGTTATCCCCGTCGTAAGGCGCATAAATTACGGCCTCACCTCGCTCGTTATGAGAGACGTTTGCATAATCACATAAAAACAACAATAATATTATTCCCGCCGGTTGCTGAGCCTGTCGAAGCAGACGGGAATCCCGTTATTTCAAGTGCTTTCTGGATTCCGGGTCAAGCCCGGAATGACAGGAAACCTTTCAAAAATGTCATTTCGATGAGCGCGAGCTACGAGAAATCCTACGCATCAGCCCTCTCTTTTCCAAAGAACCACCGTATCAGTCCCCCTCTTTTCTAAAGAGGGGTTAGGGGAGATTTTGCTGAAACTAATCCTTCAACCTCTCAAAAAATCCCCCTGCATCCCCCTTTAAAAAAGGGGGACCTTCCAATTCGCCCTCCTTTTCTAAAGAAGGGCCGGGGGTGGATATTTTGTACATTGGAAGCAGCGGCTTGAAATTGTCCCCTGCCTCCTGAATTCTCTCATTGATTACGCTTGACTCTAATATTAATTAACGTTACTATCAACCATGCCTACGGTAATGAAATCAGGATCATTCAGATATCATTTTTACTCTGATGAAGGGAACGAACCGCCTCATATCCACGTAGAGACCCCAGCTGGTGAATGTAAATTCTGGCTTGATCCTGTCCGACTAGCAAGAAACAAAGGTGTTTCCCCACAAAACATACGACAAATCGAAAGGACAATCTTCGAATATCGCGAATTTCTGGAGAATAAATTTTATGAGTACTTTAGCCATAAAAAATGAAACTGTCGAACCTGCCGCAATAAGAGCATGGGCAGATAAAAGAATTATATATATTGAACTTACCGATGGACGGATTATTGGTTTTCCGGCCAGCCGTTTCCAACTTCTGGCCAACGCATCCGAAGAAAAATTAAAAGAAGTAACTCTGCGCCTGAATGGGTATGCCTTGCGATGGGAATCTCTTGACGAAGATATTACCGTTCCCGGAATAGTCGCAGGCAATTTTCAATTGCCCTACAATACCGAATAAAAAGGACAACCAAATATTCGTATCTGTGCCAGAACCGCGCGCCAAGCGCACCTGGCACCTTCTATTCTCCTGCCTCCTCGTTTTTCATCCTCCCCCTCGCCCCCTCCAAAGGGGGACACTAGAGGTACGCCACTTATCACTGGCCCCTTGTCCCACGCCGGCGGGGGTGGTCCCTCGCCTGAGCGAGGTAAACTCCGGGCCGGGGGTGGATGTTTTTCACATTGGAAGAAACGTTTTGAAACCGTCTCCTGTCTCCTGTAGCCTTTAGCCTGTCTCCTGTATCCTGCTTCCTGTCTCCTGCCTCCTGCCTCCTCTCGCCTGTTTTTCACCCGTATTATTGCCTGGAAACCTTCCCCGTAAACAATCTGTGTGATGGAACCGCCCATATGTGCGGCTCGTCTATGCGCTTGAGTTCTTTGCCTGAGTAAATCACCATACCGCCGCGCCACTTGTCACCCAGTGAAATGGCGACTTCCCTGAGCCCGCGGGTGTCTTTGGAAGCCAGAATTGACCGGGATTTAATTTCCATGCCTACAACACCCGCTTGTGATTCAAAAAGAATGTCCACTTCCAGGCCGGAACGCGTCCTGTAAAAATACAAATCTCCATCGCGGGCCATTGTCTTCATCCACTTGACGAGTTCACCGACAACCATCGATTCGTAGAGCTCGCCGGAAACAACTTCCTTTACACCGGTCAAATGCCTTATCAGGCCCACATCAAGCCAGTAAGTCTTGGGTGTCTTGATGACTGTGCTGGTCAGATTGACCCGGTAAGGCGACAAGAGCCAAGTCTGATAAGAAAGTCTAAGATATTCAAGATAGCGCCGCGCCGTATCGATGCTGACACCGGCATCCCTGGCCAATTCCGCATAGCTTAATAAACATCCGGAACGAAGCGCGGCCAGGCGCTGAAACTTTCTAAACGGCATCAGATCATCCAGCCGCACAAGATCGGCAACATCCCGTTCCAGATAAGTGTATTCATAATCTTTCAGCCACTGAAACCGCTCCGCTGCATCCAATGGCAGTAAAGCCGGCATCCCGCCCCATTGCAGGATGTAGTTCTGAGCGTTTCGGCGCCACGCATCTTCCTCGGCCAGCAAAACAGAAGGTTGATTTCCGAAAATGGCGTCAAAGGCCATGGAAGAAAAAATATCATCAACCAGCGGCAATGTCTCGGGGGCGGTGTCCTTATTATTAAAGATCTCGCACATCATGAGCGGCCAAAGCTCAAAAATTGAAATTCGGCCGGCCAATGCCGTATCTTTTTTTAAAAGAAGAATCTGGCTGGAGCCCAGAAGAACAGAAAAAGAGAGCGCCCCATCATCAAAGGCGTATTTTATTTTATCAAAGATAACAGGCTCTTTTTGAGCTTCGTCCAATACGGCGGGTCCAATGTCCTTCGCCCACAGGGATGAGGATATTTGACGAATCGCCTCACGATTTTCCGGAGCATCCAGATTAACATAACGTAAATCCGGATATTTACTCTTGGCAAGGGTTGTCTTCCCGGTCTGACGAGCGCCGGTTAAAAGAAGCAAGCGCCTCTTGCCCGCTTCCGGAATCCTGCCGTTTATCATTCTATAAAGCTGTATATTAGCGCTCATCGTCGTAATATTTACAGCCAGATGCCATGATTGTCAAGATAATCCATTAGATTAAGGTTGATGAACTCGTAAAAAGTAACCCAAACCGTCACCCCGGCGAAGGCCGGTATCCAGTGTTATCAAGTGCTTTCTGGATTCCGGGTCAAGCCCGGAATGACGAAAAGAGTGTGAAATTGACTTTTTACGAGGACGTCAGGGTTTGCTGATTCCGCGAAATTCTTCTGTCTCCTGTCTCCTGTTTCCTCATTTTTCATGCTCGCCTCTGGCCTATAAGCCTGTTTTTCATCTTTCCCTATCGCCCATTGCCAATCTTGAACTTTGAAGACAGAACTTTTTCCTTTATACCTTGCCGGCCTCCGACAAAACTATCTCCACGGCACGAACCACGTCTTTCATATCTTTTTCGGACAAAGTAGGGTGTACCGGAAACATCATTGCCGTATCGCCCAGCTCACGGGCAACCGGCAGACGTTTTTCCGGCCGCAGTCCGTCAGTGTCAAAAGCTTTTTCTAAATACATTTCACTGCAACTGCCCGTGAAGCAGGGGATACCAAGTTCGTTTATCGCCACAATCACACGCTCGCGATCCCATCCGGCCTTGAGCATCTCCGGTCTTAAAAAAACGTAATACTTGTAAAAGGCATGATAGACATCTTCCGGCGGCATCGTTACCCGGAAAGCGGGAATATTTATAAACGCTTGGGTCAAAATTTCTGCGTTATGTCTGCGCTTTTCGACCCAACTCTTCAGCTTGCGCAATTGAATTCTTCCGATCGCCGCCTGCATTTCCGTCATCCGCCAGTTTGTCCCGAAAGATTCATGCAGCCATTTAAATGACGGCCCGGGTTTCGTATCGTTTGCACTGTACACGGCATCGTAGCTTTTACCATGGTCTTTTAAGGACCAGAGTTTTGACCAGAGATCTTTGTTCTTTGTCGCCACCATGCCGCCTTCCCCGCCCGTGGTCATAATCTTATCCTGACAAAACGAAAATGCCGCCACGTCTCCGAATGACCCAACCGGCCTGCCTTTGTAAAACGCGCCGGATGCCTGTGCGCAATCTTCAATGACCGCAAGGTCGTGTTTTTTGGCCACGGACATGATCTCATCCATATAACACGGCCAGCCGGCCAGATGCACCGCAATGATCGCGCGGGTGCGGCCGGTAATGACTTTTTCAATTGCCGTGGCCGTGACATTCTGACTATCTTTTTCCACATCGGCAAAGACAGGCCTTGCGCCAAGCATGACGGCACAGCTCGCTGACGCGATATAACTGCGGGGCGTGACAATCACCTCGTCTCCCCGTCCGACATTCAGCGCCATCAGCGCCGCTTCGAGCGCCACCGTCCCGTTCATCACCGCCACGGCGTATTCAACACCGAGAGCGGCGGCAAATTCTTTTTCAAACAGACGCCCCTCTTCGCCCGTCCAGTAGTTGACTTTGCCCGATTGAAGAACATGCGCTACCGCCGCCCGCTCGTCATCAGCAAAAAAAGGCCAGGTCGGAAACGGTTCCGTGCGGATGTGATCACTATCGCTTTTTATTAAGTTTGACATTCTTTCTTCCTGAGTTTTAAATATTTCTCTCGTTAAAACAGCTGCGTAGAATTACTCAATTCAATATTTTTTCTCTTCGATTGGAGAAAATCTGGCTGGTATTCCTTTAGCCATAGTATTTGGTGGGACATCTTTCGTCACCAAAGCGCAAGAACCGATAACGGCACCATCACCAACCGTACATGTCAGTACAGTTGCCTTGACACCGATAAAAACGTCATCACCTATTTTCGAGCCACCGGCAATAGAGCCATACGGATTCACGTGAACATAATTACCAATAACAACATCGTGGCCTATGCTGGCAAATGCATTTGCGACGAAGAAATTACCGACCACAACATCACTATTAATACCGCTGAACCTCTGTATTATTGCGCCTTCACCAAGTTTAGCCCATTTACTCAAAGTGACTGTCGGGTGTATAATGTTTATAAACTTTCCGCCCATCGTCCTGGCCTCTTCGACCATCTTTTTGCGCCACACCGATCTCCCCACAGAAGCAACCAAATGCACTTCACTTAAATCTACTTGCTGCAAATAGGACAATTCTCCCAAAACCGGTATATCATGTATGAATCTTCCTGCATCTTTGCTTCCGCCATCGTAAACAAATCCGATAGGCGCGATATGTTCGCGTGCATGATGATTAATCGCATCTATGGTATCCAGAACTTCACGCGCAAACCCCCCGCCTCCAAGCATAATAACCTTTTTCATAAGAGCTCCCGTAATGCGTTGAATATTCCATATTTAAACAAGAAAACCTCCATGGTGCTTTTCAATTTGCAGGCTTTACTTAAACTCTTCCATTGTCGCCTGACCAGCCTGATTAATGCCTTCGCGCTTGAATATTTTAAAAATTGTCAAAAAAATAATCTTTATATCCAACCAGAAAGATTGATTATCCACATACCAGACATCCAGGTTGAATTTTTCTTCCCATGTGATGGCGTTGCGTCCGTTAACCTGCGCCCATCCGGTGATGCCCGGCCGCACCTCATGACGCCGGGCCTGCTTTGGGCTGTAACGCTCCAAATATTTCATCAAAAGCGGCCGCGGGCCGACCAGACTCATATCGCCTTTTAATACATTCAGCAATTCCGGAAGCTCGTCAAGGCTGGCAGCACGAAGGAATTGACCGAAGCGTGTCAGGCGCGCCGCGTCCGGCAGAAGTGCGCCATCATGCCCGCGGGCATCGGTCATGGTACGGAATTTATAAAGTTCGAAGGGCTTACCTTGAAAGCCGGGGCGCATCTGCCGAAATAAAACTGGGGAGCCTAATTTAATTCGGACCACAAGCGCTGCCGCTGCCAAAACAGGCACTAGAACCACCAAAGCGGGAATGATCAATATTAGATCAAATATTCGTTTAACAAAATTTCTATATATCTTAAATGACATTTGAAGGACACTTATGAATTTAAAACCGAAAGCAGTTTACTGGATAATTCCTTGTAATCATATTTATTTGCGATTTCTTTTACACGCTTGCACATGGCATTGTAATTATCAATATTCAAATTGTATAGTTCAAGTATCGCATTGGCATATTCACGGGGAGTTTCAAAATTTTTAGCAATACCCAAATTGTGTTTTTCTATTTCACAATAACTGATTTTGACATTACAGAGAATTGGCTTTCCAGATGCCAGATACTGAAAAAGCTTTCCGGAGCTGACACCGTAAATGCCAAAATCTTTTTGATAATTCAGAATATTGAGTGAACTTCGAGACAAAACATAAGGAACATTTTGAAATGGAATCCATTTTTCTTTAAACAGAACATTGTCTATTTTCTTGTCTTTGCAGTATTGCTCTAGATAATCTCTATCACTGCCGTTTCCATAAATCAGGAATTTGATATGAGAATGGGTTTTCAGGATATAGGCGGCGTCAATCAGTTGCTTGATGTTATTTACCAAACGGATAGACCCTAGATAAACCACCTTAAAACAATTATCATCCTCAAGGTCTTGATCGGGAAGTCGGTGCTGTTGAATATCCTGCTGAAACTTCTCTATGTTCACGCCATTGTTGATGTAAAAGATTTTAGCGAGATTAATCTTGCCACCAGATTCACTGGTCCACTTCCTGTCCCTTAAATAATCCGGGCCTCCCTCAAAAGAAAAAATAATTTTATCAGCTTTTTCGTATAGCTTTCTTTCCAAGGTATAGGCTGCTTTGACAATGGGGTTATTTTTAGATATCAATCCAAAACGCACAAAAGAATCCGGCCATAAATCCCAAGCTTCAACAATGTATTTAGCTTTCAGTTTTTTGGCACACCAACTAACAGGATAATCAAAGGGGGCATGAATATTATGAAGAATAATATCTGGTTTTTCAAAATGTTTTCGGCATGTGAAGAGATGCCAGGCAAATTGAAAAATGGAAAACATCCGGTCAATCCCATTTCCCTTGTAATGCCTGACTTTGATATGAATAAATTTCTGACCGCCATAGTCTACGCGGATATATTTCCTTGAATTCGGAACAAAATCAACATCTTTATCTCTGAGATAGCCGGCAGCAATTATCGTAACATCATATCCAGATTTTCGTAAATAGTGAGCAAATTCCAGATGTCGCGGATTGGAAACATAATCCGGCGGTGTTGAATAATAATTAACGATCCAGATCTTTTGCATCATGGATAAGAGCAAGTTATTACAATAAAATGGTTTTCATAGAGACGCTGTTGATCCTTACCCGGCAAAAGTATTAAGCGCATCAGCAATGGCCACAATTTCATCAGATTTTAAACCTGGATACATCGGCAATGAAAGAATGGAACTCGCGATAGTTTGTGTTAATTCCATCGCCTTTGGTGAAAACACCTTCAGATAGGCAGATTGTTGATGAACAGGTATCGGGTAATGAATCAGTGTATCAATTCCTTTTTGTTGCAAATATTTTTGCAGCACATCTCTTTTGTGGTGGCGAATTACATAAAGATGCCAAACAGGAAGCGTATCAGGAAGCACAATGGGCAATCCAACATCCGCGATAGAGACGAGCTTTCCATACTGGCTGGCAACTTCTCTTCTTTTTTCGTTCCAATCGTCTAGACGACGAAGCTTTACCCTCAACAATGCAGCTTGCACTTCATCTAGGCGTGAATTGAAGCCTTTGACTTCATGATGATATTTAACTTGAGAACCATAATTGCTCAGTCGACGGACTTTTTCCGCAAGATTCGAGTCATTTGTTGTAACCGCGCCTCCATCACCAAAAGCCCCCAGATTTTTTCCTGGATAAAAACTGAAGCCGGCAGCGTCGCCCAAACCACCAGTCCTCTTTCCCTTGTAACGCGCTCCATGCGCCTGAGCCGCGTCTTCGATAACTTTTAGCTGATATTTTTCCGCAATTCGCAAAATCGGATCCATATCCGCAGGCTGGCCGTAAAGATGAACTGGCATGATCGCCTTTGTTTTTTCTGTTATCGCCGCTTCAATTAGCTTTGGATCAATATTGTATGTTTTTTCGTCAGGTTCCACCGGCACTGGTGTTGCCCCTGCATAGGATACGGCAAGCCAGGTGGCAATAAATGTATTGGAAGGAACAATAACTTCATCGTCTGGCCCGATATCCATTGCCCGAAGAATTAAATGCAGGGCGTCCAGTCCGTTGCCAACACCAATGCAATAGTTAACACCGCAGTAGTCGGCAAATTCTCTCTCAAATGCTTTTACTTCCTCGCCAAGAATAAACCGTCCGGAATTCATGACGCGGTGATATGCGGCATCGAGTTCATCTTTTAATTCTAGATAGGCTTGTTTGAGATCTAAAAAGGGGATTGTTTTGGACATGGTCAATAAAGGGGTCTTCCAGAAGAAATGTGTTTATCATTAAATTCGTTTATCATATCAAGAATAATTTCAGATTTTGGAAGAATGTTATCTATAACATAGGCTCGTATTTCATCATAATAGTCCTGGAAACCAAATTTTTTTATAGCGTAGTCATTAACAGAAATTTCTTTGTTCGGAATATATCTGGAAAAAGGCTTTACATTTTTCATTACGGCAGCGCCCATTGCCACTATCGAATATTGACCAATAACGCTATATTGAGTAACGGTACATCCCAATGCCAGATTAGCCCCTTCCAAAATCTTTACAACACCCGCAAGCGCACACATGGGCGTTATGACGACTTTATTGGAAATTTGAGCATCATGCGGAATATGGACACCCTGCATGAGGAAAATATCGTCGCCTAAAACTGTTAAAGATTCATAACATGGTTTTTGAATAGCCGTAAATTCTCTTATGATATTGCGGTTACCAATGATTATATGCCCGTCACCACTATCGTATCTTGGATTTCTTGTATCTTGCCCCGGCGTGCCGATCACAACATTTGGCCCTATAATATTATCGTCGCCGATCTGTGTTGGCCCATAGATGATGGTGGAAGGATGAATCACATTATTCTTGCCCATTTGTACTCGATCATCGATCATAGATGTCGGATGGATATTATTCACAATCACAAACTCCAATTATTCCTGACTTTTACTGTTAGCCGCCGTTTTTTGGCAGTATTCGTTAAATTCGGCATAATCTCGGATGTAATCCTCATTGTCATACTTTTGCGAAGCCAGGACCAGGCAGATAGCACCGGATGAAAATTCAAACAACTCTCTCCAGATGCCCGGCACAACCATCAAACCATAGTCGGGGCGGTTCAACATGACAATTTTTTTATTTTCTCCGTCGTCAAGCATGACATTGAAAGAGCCGCTGGCGGCAACGATAAGCTGGTAAAGTTCTTTATGCGCGTGACCGCCCCTGTCTTCGCCGCCGGGTATATCATACAAATAGTAAATACGCCGCACAGCAAATGGAACATTCTTTTGCCCTTCGACAATGGTAATATTGCCCGCTCGATTGTGAATCTTGCTCAAAGGCAGAATGACGCAGTCATACACACTGTTATTCATAGTCTTTTCGATGATTTAAGAATTCTTCATAATCGCGAATGTAATCGGATTCTATAAACTTGGTGGAACTCAATACCACGGCCAGAGAATTGGTGGAAAAGTTTTCCATCTGTCGCCATAAACCACAGGGAACGTAAAGGCCATAATAGGAACGATTCAAGGAATAGACTTGTCGGGAAGACCCGTCGTCCACCACGACATCAAAGCTGCCGGAAAGGGCGATAATAAATTCTCTTTGCACCTTAAACGCATGACCGCCGCGCACCTGCCCACCGGGAACATCGTATATCCAGTAAGCTCTTTCGACCTTGAAAGGAATATGATTTTCTTCTTCAACAAACGAGAGATTGCCGCGGGGATCTTCAAATTTGGGCAGGTTGATGATTTTTGTTTGCATAATGAAGTAGAATCCGTTTTGACCAGACTTCAGGAAGTTGGAGATAAAGTAGATATTTTATAAATACTTAGAAATTTAGGGCATATGCTAAACGATTTGTTAAAATATAATCAAGCCCCCTTTTGATTAATGCGATGTGATTTTTAATAGATTATATAACTTCTCCATCTGCTTTATTGGATTTTTTTCATTTATTATAAATCCCTTACTTTTAAAGCACCGGTCTTCCAATATACTAGCATCCATATTGCATACATTTATTATCATCTTATATAAACCCAAAGGTGTCTCATCATCGGGAATAAATATATGATCCAAATATTCATCAGGTAATCCAGGTAAATGATGCATTATTACTGGTTTACCAGAAGCAAGATATTCCATGGTTTTGCTTGGAAAAGAGTATTTGGTATAATCACCTGATGATCTTCTTGGATTTACTAGTACTGTCGCTTGTTTTTGCAGCTTTAGTACTTCCCGTCGTTGCAATGAGCCAAAATATTTAACTCTTTTATCTTTTTTTGAACATTCTATTATATTTTCTTTTGCGTCACCATCACCACATATCCATAAAGAATAATTATAATCTGGAATCATACCAAACGCTTCTAGTAGGTCTAATATTCCATATCTAACACTTAGGGAACCAGTATATAGTATTGTTCTTTCATTATTGTTTTCATCATAAAAACTCCTATTTGTTTCTATCTCCAGATCTTGGTCGTATATGCCCTCTATCTTAATCCATGGTTTTGAACCTATATTAATCTTTTCTGACATCAAATTTGTCAGAAATACAAAAGAATCAACTCTTTTAATTAAATTGCATATAATTACCATATCAATTTTTTTTAACAACCTATACGTGATGTCATTTTTATCAGACATATACTGTGGAAGATCGGGAACAATTAGACAAATTCTTGCTTGTGGAAATTTAATTTTATATCTTACAGCAGCCAATAAGTAAGGTGTATGAACTGCACAAACAATAATATACGGATTATTAGTGTGATTGTTTTTTAGTATTGCCTTATAAATGTTAATGGATTTAAAGAGTTTGTTAACTATTGGAAAAAGTGGAAATCCAATACAGAAATCTTTATTGTTCTCATTGTGGGAAAACTCAGACTTTTTTACGAATAATTTATTGCCTGTTTTTGGATAATTCTTTATCAGTAAAGGTGCTGTATAAATTGATAGGTCATCACAATAATAATCTAATCCTTTTATAAAAGACCATTGAAAAGCGTCAGCAGCATTTTGCGCTGTCAAGTAGCTTATTTTATCAAATTCATTCTTTCTATTTGGCGGAATCATTCCCCCTATAAAAATAATATTCATTTGCCTCTCTTTATAGACTGCGTGTTACGATTCACTTTCATTATGAATCAATTATGGCGAATCATCTATCACTTTTTCCACACTACCCGATTCACGTAGTCCGTATAACTTAAAATAATACGAACCACTTTTTCAGAAACATTAGGGACGTTATAATCATCGACGATTTTCAATAGCCTGTCTTCGCTGCGCGGCTGTTGTTCAAGGACAGACAGCCCTTCCTGAATTCTTTGCCAGGACAAACCGACCATGGCCACCGAGCCTTCCTCCATCCCTTCAGGGCGCTCATGCGCCTGCCGTATGTTCAGTGCCGGAAAATTTAAAATGGAAGATTCCTCTGTAATCGTCCCGCTGTCGGAAAGAACGGCTTTGGCATACATTTGTAGATGCACATAATCGCTCAAGCCAAATGGTTTGTGCATTTCTACCAAAGCGGGCAGCTTTATCCCTTCCTGCTCGATGCGCTTTCTTGTGCGCGGATGAGTGGTCATAATCACCCGCTTGCCATACAACTGCGCCAGACCATCAAGAACCTCTGTCAAGCCCCTGAAATTATCTTCGTTGTCCACATTCTCTTCGCGATGACAGCTAACCACAAAATAATCCTGCTCTTTCAGACCCAGCCGACCTCTGATCTCTGACTTCTGAATTTTCGGCATATAATAATGTAAAACCTCAAACATCGGACTGCCCGTTTTGATCACGCGTTCCGGCGGAATGCCTTCGCGCAACAGATATTCACGGCTGATCGAACTGTAGGGCATATTGATGTCACTTATATGATCGACAATCTTGCGGTTGATTTCTTCCGGCACGCGCTGATCGAAACAACGATTTCCGGCTTCCATGTGGAAAACCGGAATCTTCCTGCGTTTAGCGGCATAAGCGGCCAGACAACTGTTGGTGTCGCCCAGGATCAAAACAGCATCCGGCTTG
>Ga0255346_1004731_pt1 | contig 14559 bp, 7 predicted proteins | sample wastewater_treat_FD_194410 | JGI IMG/M metagenome (GOLD analysis project Ga0255346, IMG submission 194410) | Wastewater microbial communities from Lulu Island WWTP, Vancouver, Canada - plant22 | ecosystem: Engineered > WWTP > Wastewater > Unclassified | place: Canada: Vancouver, British Columbia... | reverse complement strand
ATATTCTTGACTCTTACCCAGACCACATCGAGGTTTTACAAGCTTATGGGATTTATGCCCTCCGCCACAAATTGCACAATGCAATTCCATATATTGAAAGGGCTATAGAAATTGAACCTGACAATCCAATTAACCATGCCCTGCTTGCTTACCTCAACCTGGACCAGCCTGAACAGTCATTAAATTCAATAAACACTGCATTAAGCATTTGGCCTGATGAACCTGAATGGCATATTTTTGCTGCTGATTTACATAAAATATTGTCAAATCCAGAAATGGCTGAAAAACACATCCAAAAGGCGCTTGATTGTCAGCCAGAAAACGCTAATTACTGGCAGAAAAGTGCTGTTTTAAATATTGATAACAAAAACCTTGGGCGGGCAAAGTCGGATTTAGAGAGAAGTACTACGCTTCAACCAAATAACCCTAAATCTTGGGCAGTCATGGCTGAAGTTAACCGCCTAATGGGCGATCCTGACGATGCCATCGTCAGCATTCGCAAAGCCACACAATTAGCTCCTGATGACCAGGAAATGGTTCAAATTGAATTGCAATTACTGCTTGAACAAAAGAGGTTTTTAGATTTAGAATCCAAAGCACGCGCCGTTTTGACTAAAGATGAAGAAAATGAAACAGCACGGGTGTTTTTAGCACGCGCATTAGCATGTCAAGGGAAATTTGATCAAGCATTATCTGAACTCAATCAAATTTTGGAGAAAGAACCAAATAACGCCAACATTTCATTGGAATATTTCAAAATTAAAAAGGATCAAATTGGCGTTGAGAAGACCTTACCTGACTTAATTTTGCTTGCAAAAGACAATCCCGATCAACCCTCAATTTTAATCACATTATCTGATTGGTTGATACAAACTAATCGGATCGACGAGGCAGAAAAGGTTGCTCAAACAACCCTGAGACTTGTTCCAGATCAAGCTGAGGTCTATTTGATGTTAGGCCGAATGCAACGCGCCAAAGGAAAATTGGATCAGGCAATCGATCATCTTTCCCAGGCAATTGTTCTGGATAACAATTTAGTCGAAGCTTATCTTGAACTTGGTAAAACCTACCATGAACGTCGAGAACTTGACAAAGCAATTGAGATTTATGAAAAAGGTTCTCAAGTGAACAAGTCAGATTCCCGTCCCTATTATTATGCGGGTTTAGCCTTGAAAGATATAAAAGATTATTTTGGAGCTGAACTTATGTTCAAACAAGCCAAAAAGTACTCACCTGACGACAACAACATTATCCGCCAGCTTGGCGTGGTTACAGCACTCAATCTGGTAAATAACTTACGAGAGGCAAAATAAAAATGTCTTCTTCAAATTCATTTGACAATACTTTATATATTTTAGATCGTTATCGCTTTTTAATGATTCTTAATGCGGCTAACGTGTGCCAGGAATATCAATTTGCTAAAGAGGCAGCAATGCTCTGGTTGGTGAATTACCCAGGCGATTTGTATGTAAAACATCAGCAAGCAATTGCCTATACGCAATTGAATCAAATGGACCGGGCAGTTTCCCAGTTCGAGAAAATTGTGGAATTGGACCCTACTTTCCTGGAAGCTGTAAGGGAACTCCAGCAACATGTGCCAGACAAATCACGCCAAAAGCTCTATGGTGAAATAGCCCAATATCTCGAACAAAGCACACCGCCCGATGAAAAGGCACAAAAATGGCTCACCTCCCTTTGGAAAGCTCGAGCAGCCTTTGCCAACCATGATTATGACATTGCTTTAGACCACCTTCACGAAAGCTTGGTTAATAACCCACCTTCAGCATTGCCGGCAATATTACACCTGATAACCGCTCATCAAATTGGCAATCAAGATATGCTGAACAATTTATCTGAAATTTATAATCAACAATGGCCAAATTGCCTTCAAATAAACATAATAAGGGCTTTGGTTGAAATGGAAATAGGTTTAGAAACGACCGGCGTCGAACGCTTACACTGGGTCGCTGCCAATGATAACGCTGGACAGGTGATCGAGCAATTGATGGGCGTTGATCATCGTTTTATGAACCTTTGGGCAGATCGGTTAGAGATTTATTTCGACTTGCCAATTCCAGCCTCCGTCTCCACTTATTTGGGTTGGAATCGCTTGAATGCAGGATTGGTGAAAGCAGCGCCATTCGCCCAAAGCAATGTATCTAAACCCTTTACACAAAATGTTAAGCATGACGATGTCACTCGAAAAATCAAAGTCACAACCACACCTCCCTCAGTTGAAAAAACCATTCAAGAAGTCATCCCCAAAAACCAGCCTTTACGAAGCAAGCCTGAACATTGGGCGTCTGAAGAAGAATTGGAAGAAATTCAAGGTGCGTTTTCAAAAATAGCTCAACGTATAAAAAAGCCAGAACTCGATCGAGCAGACAATCGATTCCCAGTATATGTTGTAATGACCTCAAAAGGACAACTCGAAAAAGTCTATGGTCCAAATACCACGATGGTCATCGATGAAAACTTAAAGGAATTGGTCAGCTTAATTCAAAAATTACCGGGCTGGGGTGCAACACTTTTTTACCCGGATGATCCCGAACAATTGGCACCTCTGGGAATAAAACCTGTGATTGGTAGCGATCCCTGGCAGATAAAATTAGCATTAGCTGATCTCGATCAAGCCTTAGCGAAACGCGGAGAAATGATTGGTGCCCTACTTATCGTGGGCGGGCCTGAAATTGTTCCATTTCACAATTTACCTAATCCAACTTATGACAATGACCTGGATGTTCCCTCAGACAACCCTTATGCATGTATTGATGAAAATTATTTCATCGCCCAATGGCCCGTTGGGCGCTTACCAGGGGAAACTGGGTCAGATGCTGGTTTGTTGTTAGAACAAATTCGAAACTTGCTTTTTCAATACCAAAAACGCAACAAAAACAGTAAGTCGCTGATAGTTAATTTCACCGCCTTTGTCAATTGGTTTTTACAATTTTTCAACAATCTGGGTAGCCATATAAATCAGCAAAAATCCCACCTTGGTTATTCAGCTGAAATTTGGCACCGGGCATCTACTGAGGTTTATAAAGCTGTGGGCAATTCAAAAGAATTGCGACTGTCACCGCCACTCCATTCACACAGTATCCGCCTTAACCCCGATCATGGATTAAAAGTTGGCTACTTCAACTTACATGGCATTAAAGATGGCCCTAATTGGTATGGTCAGAAAGATTTTTCCTCGACATCAAACGACCCCGACTACCCAATTGCATTAACGCCTGCAATGTTTAATGAAAAGAATTCCGCACCAAAATTGGTTCTAACTGAGGCTTGTTATGGTGCCAACATTTTGGATAAACAATATAATGAAGCGCTATCGCTAAAGTTTATTGATTCGGGCACGCAAAGCTTTGTCGGTTCAACTTGCATCTCTTATGGTTCTGTTACACCACCTTTAATTGCTGCAGATTATTTAGCCAACGCTTTTTGGCAGAATGTATTAGAAGGAATACCTGCAGGATATGCATTAATGCAAGCCAAGCTACGACTAGCTGAAGAAATGATAAAAATTCAAGGTTTTCTTGACGGCGAAGATCAAAAGACGCTACTTTCTTTCGTACTTTATGGCGATCCACTTGCCATTCACGATGGATTACAAACTATGCCAAAAGCGTTGATGCGATACAAGTCTTACCCTGCGATTAAGGCAATCAGCGATTTTGATCTGCTCTCTTCCAGTCAAGAAGAAGATATGCCAAAAAATATCAATAAACAGGTAAAGAAAGTAGTTGAAAAATATCTGCCAGGTCTTGAAAATGCTCAAATGACTTATAAAAAATCGATAAGCAATGGTGGTTCTAAATCAAATCTTGGTTCAGAAATAAATCGATCCGCAATGGCAGATAGATATGTTGTGACTTTAAAAAAATCGTTTGAGGAGAGCCCCCACTTTGCACATCATCATTTTGCCCGTATGACGTTTGACAAGAAAGGTAAGTTAGTTAAGTTCTCTACGTCTCGGTAAAATTTGTGGCTTTTGCGTCAAACACCTCTCTTGACCTTATCTCTAAAGCCACATTAAAAAAAGATGTTTCAGCAAAAAATGAAACATCTTTTTTGATTCGCTAATCCGTTAAATTAATTTGGAAGGCTATCCCAGTTTGTCAACAAAAACGCAGGTGAATAATTGTAATTGAAATAATCAATCAAAATCAATTTTGTGCTTTCAATTAACTTATATAAACATTCATTTGAATAATGACCTTTGCAGGATTGAATAAATTTCAATAAAAATTATTGCTATGCGAAAGAAAAGGTGCTTATTAAATAAAAGGGAAGGATCTTGGTGATTCTGGTTGTTTGTGAATAATTATGGTAATATCTTTAGCATTATGCCCATACTCACTCCCTCGCGCCGTTGGCAACCACCTTATTATCCCTATAAAAAACGGACTCCCATTGAACGATTCGAAGATGCATTAGAAAGAGCTTTCAAAGGTTTGATATGGGGTTGTCGCATGTGTGGCAATTGTCTGTTGCAAGAAACCGCATTTATTTGCCCAATGGCCTGTCCAAAAGGCTATCGTAATGGTCCTTGCGGCGGGTCAACACCAGAACATTGTTGTGTCGACGATTCTCGCCCTTGTATCTGGTACGCAATCTATCAACGGGCTGAAAAAATGGGCCGATTGGAAATGCTTCTCGAAGTATTTCCTCCACTCGATTGGGACAAAACAGGCACCAGTGCATTAATGGATGTTTACAAAAATCTTAACGATTTTGGCAAGCGAAAAGCTTTTTCAACCATACTTCGTTCATCCCCCGATGAAAGAAAAACTAAATGGAATCAGTTCTTTAAGGAAATCCGTCAACCAACCTGGTGGAATGGTGATGCAGAGCCCCATCCTCCAAAGCCTCATGAGCCTGTGTCTAAATTAGAGTCTCTCCTGAGCAAAGGAGAATTTGTTCTTACCGCTGAAATTGTTCCACCAGCTGGTGAAGATTTCGAAAAATTCGATACCCGATTGAATGGGCTGAAAGATTTGGTTCATGCGGTTAACATTACCGATAATGCTTCAGCAAGCTCTCGAATTTCTGCTTTTGTTTGTTCTCAAAGGGCTTTGGCACATGGCATTGAACCGATACTTCAAATAACCACTCGGGACCGAAACCGCCTGAATTTACAAGCCGGACTTATTGGCGCTTCTGCTGCCGGGATTCGTAATCTCCTGCTAATTACCGGTGATCATCCCAATAATGGCTGCCCACCGTTCAGCCACATGGATGCCTGGGATTTAGATAGCATCCAAGCAGTGTGGATAGCCCGGAAATTACGTGATGATGGCATATTCCTCGATGGACGGATGGCAAGTCCCTCGCCGAAATATTTTATCGGTTCCGCTGCTGCCCCTTTTGCGTCCGAACCACGTTTTCAGGCATTACGGGCAGAGAAAAAAATTAACGCTGGAGCTCAGTTTTTACAAACCAATCTGATCTTTGATTTATCTCGCTTTGAAGCATATCTGGAAGAGCTTTCGAAAAGAAACCTCTTGAATCAGATTAACCTTTTAGCTGGTATTGCTCCTATAAGAACTTTGGCGGCAGCAAAATACTTGCGTCAGCTTCCCGGCATCTTCATCCCAGATTCGATTATGCAGCGCCTCGCTGATACAGATAACCCAGAAATAGAGGCATTAAAAATTTGTCTGGAATTAATTGAAGGTGTACGCAACCTACCAGGGGTTCGTGGTTTACATTTTATGGCTATTAACAGCGTTAACCATCTTAAAAAAGTGCTGTATGAAAGTGGCTTACACACCTGAATTTCCCCTTGTTTAGCAAATCTTCCCATGATTCCCATTGAGGATTGACACATATCAAAATCAGCACTAGAATAAGAATATAAAATAATTCCACAATGGGTGCACTAATAAGCCCGGATGCTTAGTGCATAAATGGGGAAGCTGGTGAAAGTCCAGCGCTGTCCCGCAACGGTAAAACCCCTGGTAAAGCCCGATACCCAGCCCTTTGTGACCCAAAACACTTCGTGGAAAGGCATGTTGGGTACCGGCGTTGTAAGATAAATCGTCAGCCGGCCTCAGCACGCCGCCCAATCGGGCGGTTTGCAATTAACGACCTTTTCACGAACAAGGTCGTTTTTTATCGAGGAGAATAAAGATGATTAACCTAAAAAAGAAATTCCAAATTATCACATTTTTATTATTTTTAATTACTTTTTTCATTTCACCGTTGAATTACAGGTCAATTGCTATTTCCGTTAATGCTACAAGCAATATTGACACCTCTATTCTAAAGGCAATTGGATACCTGAAAACACAGCAAAATGATGATGGCGGCATCCGCTGGACAGATGATGCTTCCAGTATGGCTGCCACCATTCGTACTGTTTTAGCAGTTGCAGCAGCCGACCTGCCCCAAGACGTTTTATCTAGCTCAGAAGGATTAACGCCGCTCGACTTTCTTGCCGCTCAGGGACATGACTGGATTTTTGATCCCGATTCGAAGGAGCCCGAACTCAATCTTGCCCGGGCAGGGCAATTATTAATTGCTGTTGCAGCAGCTAACCAGGATCCTTATGTCTTTGGATCAGAGCAGATTAATTTACCTTACCTGATCAACACAAAATATGACCCAAGCACAGGTATTTTCGGCAAGGCATCACCCAAAAATGTAACGGATCAGGTATGGGCGATCCTGGGATTAGCGTCTTCCTATGCAACGGTGCCTCAAGATTCCATTATATGGTTGACAAAAGCCCAACAAGCTGAAGGAAGCTGGGACGATGGCTTCGGAAGCGCTTTAGACATAACCCCACTGGCCCTAATGGCTTTGTTGTCCTCTGGTGAAAAGCAAGTTAATGATCCTGAAATCCAGCTAGCTTTGCAGTTTTTCAAGGAAAACCAAAAATCTAACGGCGGATGGCAAACAGAGTGGGATTCCACAACCAGCGCAAATGTAACCGGCATGATCGTACAAAGCCTATATGCTGCCGAACAAAACCCAACCGATCCAATCTGGGTTGCTCCAGACGGTTCTCCACAGTCAGCATTAATGCAAATTCAACAAGAAAACGGTGCATTTGGCGCTGATTTTATCAATGCATTTGGGACTGCTGATGCAATTCTAGGCCTTTCAGGCAAGCCTCTGTATGATCTCGGTCATGTGCGCAAGATTGGTCGAGCTTATGAATATATTTTTGCCTCACAAAGTGATGATGGCGGCTGGGGTTCTGCAGGTCAAACGCTCGATTCAATTTTAGTAGCCAGCCTTGCCGGATGGAATCCTGAAAGCATCGCACAGGATGAACAAACGCCGATTTCATTCCTTTCGGGTCACCTGGAAGAATATATTGGTAACGGACCGGATGCGATTGGAAAAAGTATTCTTGCATTGGTCGCCGGAGGTTATGACCCTGCGTCATTTAATGGTTTCAACCTTATTGAGGCTTTAATGGAGAATTATAGTTTTGAAAATCAAGCTTTTGGAGACCCGGAAAACACTTGGCATCAGGCGCTGGGAATCTTGGGTCTCAAAGCAGCAAACACTGAAATCCCAGATGGAGCCATCCAAACCTTGCTGAACCTACAACGAAACGATGGTGGTTGGGAATATGCCACCGGATTCGGAACATGGCCTGATAGCACTGCTATTGCTTTGCAGGCAATCTTTGCTTTGGAGGATCTAAGCCATACTGATGTCATTAAAAGCGGTCTCGGTTACCTGAAAGCAACACAGTTAGAAAATGGTGGATGGGGTGATGCAAGCACCAGTGCTTTTGTTATTATGGCTTTGAATGCAATGAACGAAAACAGCGTTGATTGGCGGTCAAATTCAAAAAGAACACCGATTCAAAACCTTCTCACTTACCAGAAACCTTCCGGCGCCTTCATGTTTTCTGAAGACTTTACTGATGATAATTTACTGGCTACAACGGCGGCGGTATTGGCTGCAATGGGTGGGCATTATTTTATCCAGCCGCCAACTCTTCAATCAACGACAAAATCTATTGGGTTAGTCATCCAGACAGACCAGAAAACAATTGCAACGGCATGCATTGATATTGAAGGAAATTCTATTTCTGGATTGACATTGCTTGATGCATCGGGTATCCCTTACGAAACTCAGGACGGATTTATAAACAGCATCTTGGATCGAGCAAACCCTGCTGGTGACACCCTTTATTGGTCTTATTGGCATTGGGATGGGAGAGAATGGGCTTTTTATTCCGTCGGGGCGGGAGAAGCTACGGTTTTACCTGGAAGTGTTGAAGGTTGGTATTTAACAAGCTGGGAACAATTTCCTTCTCTTCCACCCGAATTTGTACCGAATTTAAAAGCTATCTGTGGAGAAAATGGAACAAAAAATTATCGTGTACAACCTTACATAAATTATTATGATCTATATCAATCATCGGCAACCAAAAATCAGGCATTAAAATACACAATACAAACATATTCCCATGATGCCGAGATTCCAGTTATCGAAAAAGATTCCAAAATAAAACCCTTATCGACAACACCAATCATTATCATTGGTGTGTCTGGGGTATTTGCTATTGGTCTTATTGTTTGGTTGATTTTCAGGAGAAAATGAGGAAAAAGCGTATTCTGGCATTAGGAACCGATTTGTTTGTTCTCATCCTGGGCCTCCTGGCGCTTGGATCGCCATTTATCTTTCCCCAGGTTTATGATTTAGAAAGTCAGACGGCTTCCTATCCAATCATGGTGAGTTTGATCATCCTATTATGTCTGCTAATTATCATTTTTGAAGCTCAATCATCATTGCTTGATAGCAAAATGATCGCTTTTTTGGCTGTTTTAACAGCCCTCAATTCTGGATTAAGGTTTTTAGAAAACGCCATTCCTGGTCCTGGTGGTTTCAGTCCGATATTTTTATTAATTATTCTATCCGGCTACTTTTTTGGTAGTCGGATAGGATTCTTAATTGGTGCGATGACATTATTAATTTCAGCAATCATCACCGGTGGTATTGGTCCATGGCTGCCGGGGCAAATGATTACTGCCGGCTGGGTTGGTCAAAGTGCTGTTTTAGTGACTTTTTTGGTTAATAAATTTGGTTGGCGAAATAAACCTGTGGAAATAGTTTTTTTAAGTGCGTTTGGTGCATTTTGGGGTATTTTGTTCGGCATCATCATGAATTTGTGGTTTTGGCCATTCTTGGGGCCAGGTTTCGGAGAAACTTTTACCCGTGCCATCAGCGCAATAGAAAATTTGCAACGTTACTTTGCATATTATTTGACCACGTCTTTGGTATGGGACATTATACGAGCAGTAGGAAATGTGCTCATTATTTCCATCATGGCAAAACCTGTATTAAAAGTTTTTCAACGCTTCAAACAGCGTTTTTCGTTCACCATTCAAGGTGACGCCTTGCTATGAAAAATTCCATTGTCTGGATATTGTGGCTTTTGGGGGTTATGCTATTCATTCTTTCATCCCGCAATCCAATTTATCTCTGTATTATTCTGGCAGGTCTATTTATTTTAGGACATCACCTTTCCAAGAAAAAGAAATCTACAAACTGGGTTTTGCCAAATCTTCGGTTTTTATTCACGATGATCTTTTTGTCCACAATGATCAATGGCCTTTTTTCGCATGTTGGTGACAAAATTTTGTTCACAATTCCAAATAGCTGGCCACTTATTGGTGGAAATATTACGCTTGAAGGGTTGGTTTTTGGAGCAATCAATGGGTTGGTTATTGGCGCACTATACATTTTGTTCAACGTCATCAACCTGGCATTGAGTATAAAACAACTTACACGGTTAATCCCACGGGCTTTCCATCCAATTGCCATGTTGGTCACCGTTTCATTGACTTTTTTCCCTTCAATTCAAAACCGTGCTAGAGACATTAAAGAAGCCCAAATGATTCGCGGCAACCCAATGAAAAAAATTTCTGATTGGCTTCCAATTTTGATTCCCCTCCTGGTAACCAGCCTTGAAAATGCTTTTCTTTTGGCTGAATCTATGACTGCTCGGGGTTTTCATCGTCACGTTGATTTTAGGACACCGCGGAATTTAATCGGTTTAATTTTTGGTGCCTTTGCTGTTTTTTCTGGATGGATTCTACAGCTTTACCACTATCCGCCTTACATATCAATTCCACTTTATTTAATCGGCGCAGGCATCTTTTTCCTAATATTAATTTCGATTGGCAAACAAACAAAAATCACACGCTATAGACATGAAAAATGGCAACGTGCAGATATTGTTTTTATCGCAATCCTTATTCTGTATTTCGTAAGTTTTGGCGTACTCAAGTGGTCAAACCGTTTAATCTCGTTAAACTATTCACCTTATCCTCAATTGACCCATCCAATTATTCAATCTGCAGGTTTGTTTTTAAGTCTGTTACCCTTACTACCGCTTTTTTTTAACCGAGATGATTAAAATTTCGAATTTAACCTATCAATATCCCATCAGCAATGCAAATGTCCTGGAAAATGTTAACCTGGAAATCCCTGCAGGCACATTGACCCTGGTAACAGGCGCATCAGGAAGCGGAAAATCCACGCTACTTCGGTGCATAAACGGTTTGGTGCCACATTTTTCAGGCGGTTACATATCTGGAGAAATTCGGGTTTTTGGCTCCGATCCGCTTTCAGATGGGGTGGAAATTATGGCGCAAAAAGTTAGTTTTGTTTTTCAAGAACCTGAATCTCAATTTGTGTTTGACACTGTCGAAGATGAAATAGCCTTCTCCCTTGAAAACTCTGGGATACATTGGGAGGAGATGGAAAAAAGCATCACTTTTATTCTCAATGTGATGAATATTTCCTATCTCCGCAAAAAATACCTGACGGAAATCTCTGGTGGTGAGCAACAAAAGGTCGCTATTGCCAGCGCGCTGGTATCCCAACCTCAGGTTCTCATTTTAGATGAACCAACATCTCAGCTGGACCCTCTTTCAGCGGATGACGTGTTGAAGGTTGTGCTCGATTTAAAAACCCGCTTGAATCTGACCGTATTGATTTCTGAGCACCGGCTGGAACGCTTGCTCCCATACACTGATATAATTATTAATTTAAGTGAAGACCATAAAGTGACTTTTGGCAAACCGCAGCAAATTTTGCCAATTATTGACCAGACACCGCCAATTGTTGAAATTGCCAAACGGCTTGGCATTTCCCCCATTCCATTAACTACGGATTCTATTAATAAAGTATCTTTGCCCATAAGAGAAACAATCCATGAACCAAAACAAACATTAGCAACCAACGGAAAACCTGTTCTTCTAAATACCGAAGATCTGTCAGTTCAATTTAATGATCATTTGGTTCTAAAAAATATCAATATAAAATTGTTACAAGGAGAAATTCTCGTTCTTATGGGACCAAATGGAGCAGGTAAAACGACCCTCTTGCGTTCTTTTTTGAAAATGCTCTCATATTCAGGAAAGGTTCGCTTAGATGGGGTTGAAATTAAGGATCTCCCTTTTTCAAAAATTATTCAAAAATTATCCTATCTGCCCCAAAACCCAAATGATCTGCTTTTTTCAGAAACCGTAATTGAGGAATTAAAAGTCACGCTAAAAAACCACGGTCAAAGTATTGAAAAATTTGAATTTACAAAATTTTTGGAGCCTTTCGGTCTAGAAAAACTTGGCGATCAATATCCACGTGATTTGTCTGTTGGTGAACGTCAACGGACAGCATTGGCTGCTGTGACCGTCCAAAATCCGTCATTAATTTTGTTAGACGAACCCACTCGAGGACTGGATTACCATGCCAAAAAACGGTTGAGTGTCCTTTTTCATCAATGGCAAAAGGATGAAAAAGGCATTTTACTGGTTACTCATGATGTTGAATTTGCTGCTCAACTAGCAAATCGTGTGGTGATCCTGGAAAAAGGTCAGGTTGTCTTTTCAGGTTCCCCGCTTGTTGCCTTTACAAAATTTCCAAATTACAAAACCCAAACTGCACAAATATTTCCGAATATGGGATGGATTACTCCTGATGATATTGTTATTGATTAACGATAGCGTTGGCAATTTCCATCATATGATAAAATAGTCCCAATAATAATAATTTCATAAAAGGCGATTATTGATATTGTTCACTTTGAATTGTTACATCTTACACTAGAGAGGATTTGCATTCATTAGTATAAATAGGCTAAAGGAATTGTAAGGTTTTTTCAATTGTTATATTGAGCGCATTTAACATTTAAAAGAACAAAAAGTATTAATTAGCAACCATTCATAGGAATAATCAATTCAGGAGATAACGCATATGTATGGATATAGCGGAAAGATATTGCATATTGACTTGACTGAACGGAAGCATTGGGTCGAAGAAAAACCAGAACAATGGTACAAATTGTACATTGGTGGTGTAGCGATGGCATCCCGTTTATGTTGGGAAAATATCGAGGTGGGATGCGATGCCTATGACCCAGGAAATCCAATTTGCCTAGCCAACGGAATTTTTGCTGGAACGCCTGTCCCTGTGGGCGGAAAGTATGCTATTGCATCAAAATCCCCATTAACTGGTTTTATTGGAGACAGCCTTTCTGGTAGTTGGTTTTCCATTGTAATGAAACGTGCAGGATGGGACGGCATTGTCATTCATGGGCAAAGTCCTAATTGGATTTATCTACTTATCGATGACGATCGGATTGAGTTCTTACCAGCAGATAAACTTTTAGGGCTGGGAACATATGAAACTGAAGAAAAAATCCGGGATATCTATGGCGATGACCAACTTCGCTCGGCGACGATCGGACCAGCAGGTGAGAATTTAATTCGTTTTGCGAATGTCACCAACGATGGTCGGCAAGCAGGAAGAACCGGACATGGAGCGGTTTGGGGAAGCAAAAAACTGAAAGCGGTATCTATACGCGGCACCCGGGGAATTAAGGTTGCTGATCCTGCTAACCTCCTAAAAATGTCCTTTGATATCACTGAATCAGCACAAGGACCCTACACTGAGAAATATCGTCTTTATGGCACTTCAACCAACATGCTCAACATGAATAAGCTCGGATTGCTACCAACACGAAATTACCAGGAAGGCGTTTTTGAGTTTGCTGAACAAGTGAGTGGTGAATATCTGGATGAACACCACAAAGTGAAAGTTATCGGCTGTACTCAATGCCCAATTGGTTGTGAACAAATGTCTATCGTCAAAAGGGGTCCTTTTGCTGGTGCAATGACAGGCATTGAATATGAATGTCTGCAAGCCGTAAGCTCCAACCTGGGTATTGGTGATATGGCAGCAGCTATTCAGTTGGTTGACATTGCAGATCGCTGTGGAATGGATGCGATGTCAATGGGTGTTACCATATCATTTGCCATGGAATGCTACGAGCGCGGCGTTTTGAGTAAAGAAGATTTCAAATGTGAAGAAGCTCCTGATGGAATTGAACTCAACTTTGGGAATGGAGAAGGCGCAGTTATCTTTGCAAAAATGATTAGAAATCGAGAAGGCATTGGTGACATTTTCGCAGAAGGAACTCGACGGGCCGCAAATTACATCGACAAAGAACGTGGAACAGAATCCTGGAAATGGGCCATGGAAGTAAAAGGAATGGAAACTCCTGGTTATGACGCACGCGCTCTGAAAACTTTTGCTGTGGGCTTAGCAACTGGAACAAGAGGCCCTTGTCACAATCGTACCGCAGCCTATGATCCCGATATTCAAGGTGAAACAAACCGGTTTACAGTCGACGAAACACGTGGAGAAGTTGCAGCGAGCACAGAAGAGTACGCTGCTGTGTATGACACCCTTCCTCTTTGTAAATTCATCAGGCGTTGTTTCACAGGAAAAGCCGATAGAGCCGGTGCCTGGCCAGCAATCGCAAAATTAATAAATTACACAACCGGGTGGAACTACGGTTACGATGAAGTCGATTTAATTGGCGTTCGTACCAACATTATCAAAAAAGCCTTTAATATTCGTGAAGGCTGGACAGAAAAAGATGATGATTTACCCTTCCGCTGGAAGAACGAACCCATGACCGTGGGACCTTCCGCAGGTCATGTTGTTACAGAAGATGAACTTGCTTATCTAAAAAAGATCTATTACAAAGCCAAGGGATGGACTGAGGAAGGTCTAATTCCCAAGAAACTATTAATAGACCTCGGCATGGATGACGTCGCCGAAGAGATCGGTGTATAAGGAGAATAAAATAATGGTAGCATCAACATCAAGATTTAAATATATCGTCTGTGATCCTGAACTCTGTATTGGCTGTCAGTTATGTGAATATATTTGCTCATATACAAAAACTGGCGAATTCAATTCTTACCGTAGTCGAATCCGAACGGTTAGAGTTGACGAGGTTTTGATCACTGCCGTTGCCTGTCGGACATGCGAAAACGCACCCTGTGTGATTGCTTGCCCGCGTGATGCCCTCTCTCAGGATGTCGATACTGGCATCATCCGTATCGACCCAACAAAATGTGATGGTTGTGCCTGGTGTATCGAAGCTTGCGAATTTGGCGCCATCACGATAAACCACCAAACAAAATTGGCTGAGATTTGCGATGGTTGTGAAAATGAAGAAGATGGTCCCCAATGTGTATTGATCTGCCCGAAAGATGCACTGGAATACACCACACC
>Ga0255346_1004726_pt1 | contig 14572 bp, 15 predicted proteins | sample wastewater_treat_FD_194410 | JGI IMG/M metagenome (GOLD analysis project Ga0255346, IMG submission 194410) | Wastewater microbial communities from Lulu Island WWTP, Vancouver, Canada - plant22 | ecosystem: Engineered > WWTP > Wastewater > Unclassified | place: Canada: Vancouver, British Columbia... | reverse complement strand
AACACCGCACAAAGCCCGCCTGACGGCTTTGCACTGAATCTGCGGACATATTTTCCGTCATCTTGCACAGAAATCCCTTGACATACGATAGTATGCCTGCGGAATTTCTATACAATCTGACGAAAAATCTGTCACAGCATCTTCAGCACAAGCTTTGTGCGGTGTTGCCTTAGTTTACTATTTAAGTGTTTAAGTGTGGCTGTTTTATAAAAAGACAAGTATTATTTTTACCATTATGTGCAACAGCCGGAAATACATTTAAGTAATTCGGCTGTCTTTATCAGTTATGAAGGACTCTCCACAGTTCCTGCGCCACGGCGATGCTGACACCTGCCGTAACAGCAAGTTCATCAGGAGTCGCCTGAAGGAGGTTTGCCCTTGTTTTGTACTTCATCATCAGCTTTGCGGCCTTCTTCTCACCGATACCTTTTACCGTGAGAAGTTCCGAACTGTAGGTCTTTTTCTTGTGTTTGGAGTGCATGAACGCCACAGAGTAGCGGTGGACTTCGTCCTGTATCCTTGTAACAAGGTCGAAAGCGGAACGCAGCCCGTTTATCTGGATCTCACGGCCTCCCGTAGCAATTGCACGGGTGCGGTGCTTGTTGTCCTTGACCATGCCGAAAAGCGGGATATTCAGCCCCAGTTCACGGAGTATGGGCGCAACCGCATTTACGTGGCCCTTGCCGCCGTCAAGGAGTATCAGGTCCGGTGTGCGTGTGAAGTATTCGTCGCCCTCCTGATTGACGATATGCATAAGCCTGCGTTTCAGCACCTCATGCATACTGCCGTAGTCGTTCTGAAGTTCCTGTTCTTTCACGGTGAACCGCTTGTAGGCTTTTTTCAGCGGTCTGCCGTCCTCGAAAACCACCATTCCAGCAACCATTGATTCGGATGAAAGGTTGGAGATATCGTATGCTTCGATATAGCGTGGCGGCTTGGCAAGTCCGAGACTTTTCGCAAGCTGTTCGAGAGCGATGACTTCTTTGCCTGTGCGGTCATTTTTTATAGCGGCATACTCGGCGCTGTTGTTCTTGGCAAGGCGGAGAAGTTCAAGCTGACGGCCTTTCTGCGGTACGTGGAGTTTTGTCCTGCGTCCCGACTGCTGTTCCATCATGGCTGTGATAAGTTCCGCATCATCGGGCATATGGCCGATTATGACAGTTTTCGGAATGTCCTGCTTGCCGTAGTAGAAATTCTGCATGAACTGAGACAGAAGGTCTTCTGTACCGTCGGGCTTTTCAAGTTCAAACACAGCCTTGTCGTAAAGGCGGTTTTCACGGTACATCAGCACCGAAACGTACACGCCGTCGTAATATTCGGCGATACCGATGATATCGGCGGAATCCACACCGCTGTTTATCATTTTCTGCTTTTCGGCAGCTTTTTTCACAGCAGTGATGCGGTCACGAAGCATGGCGGCCTTTTCAAATTCCAGATTCTCTGCCGCCTGATTCATTTCTTCTTCCATCCGCTCAACGGACTGTGCGCTTCCGCTTCTGATGAATTCCACAGCCTGTTCAACGGCATTGTTGTATTCCTCACGGCTTATCCTGCCACGGCAAACGCCCATGCACATCTTTATATGATAGTTGAGACATGGCCTGCCTTTGCCGATATCCTGCGGAAATTTCCTGTGGCAGGTGGGCAGCATGAACACACGGTTGGCCTCACTGACAGCTTCTTTAGTGATGAAGCCGCTGGTGTAAGGTCCCAGATAGCGGCCGGGCTGAAGCGTGTTTTTTTCGTTGGTTATGCGTGGATACTCCTCATCGGAAATGCGGATGTAGTGGTATCCCTTGTCATCCTTCAGCAGGATGTTGTACTTGGGCTTATGCTGCTTTATAAGGCTGCATTCGAGAAGAAGGGCTTCATATTCGCTGTCCGTGACGATGAAATCGTAGTCGTAGACATTTGACACCATAGCCGCAACTTTAGGCGTATGGTCGGGATTTTCACGGAAATAGCTGCTGACGCGGTTGTGGAGATTCTTGGCTTTTCCGATGTAGATTATGTCGCTCTTCTTATTTTTCATTATATATACTCCCGGCGAGACCGTAAGCTTAGAGGTCTTGTCACGGAGATAGGGCAGACGTGGGTTCATATTTCACCTTCTGTTATTGCCTGTCAAAGTATTTCTTGCCGCTGTTGGGACGGAAATAGGTACGGATATAGCCGTCCTTTGAGAGGACGACAAATTCATTGGTAGCTTCGATGTAGTAGACTTCGTCGCCGTCCTCTTTTTCATATTTGAAAAGTGCATCATCGTTGTTGATAACATCGCTGGCACCGCTTTCGTACTTTTCGGGGGTATTGTAATCGAAATCGCCGTCAAACTCTGCACCATGCTTTTCGTAGTGCTGATTCAGCAGCTTTTTACTGCGGAAGTGGTACTCCACATATGAATCATCAACTACGGGATATCCCTCATCAGCGGATGTTTCGCTTTCGGTGGGAGCGTCGGTTTCGGCTTCGGTAACAGCTTCCGTCTCCTCTGTCTGAACAGTATCAGCTTCGGAAGCGGTCTCAGTTTCGGTGACAGCTTCGGTGATGGTGACTGTGATAATGGGAGTATCAATGATATCCACGGTAGTTGAGCGGGTGCCGCAGCCTGTAAGCAGGACTGCAAATGCAGCAGCTGCCGCAGATATGCTTTTTATCTTGTTCATGGCTTTCTCCTTTCGTAACATGATTTTTCATTGGCTTTTATTAATGCGGCGATAAAAGGACGATATATTTTTCGTCGGTCAAGCCGAGGCGAGTGCTTGTTAAACAGCCGTGTGACATAGCTTTGCTCGTCACACTACTTTTCAGGGAGGGCGCTGCCCTCCCAACGGTCGCCCGTACCCTCTGTCACTTTGTGACATCTCCCTGCACTGTAGGGAGTCACCCTCGTACACCCACCTGCCAAAGGGAAGTACATTCCCTTTGGAATCCCGATGTCAGGCGGCTGCGCCGCTTTTTTTGATTTATTATTTTATAGTATCTTCCATGCTCATGCAAGCTGTCATATATCGTAAGTATCGAGGAAATTATGCGCTTCACCGTGCTGTTTGTAAGCTATCACGGTGCTGAGATTGACATTCTCCACACTGCGGAAGATGTTCTTCTCGACCTGCGGATTGACCTTTTTCAGCTCAGCGATAAGATTCTTGACTTCCAGTCTCTTTGAGACCGAGCGGCTGTCGGGTGCGCAGGTAGTGCAGGTGTCGGTGAATTTGCAGGCGCACTGAATGAAGTGCAGGTCGTTGTAGTCTCTCCAGTGCTTTATCTCGTCCTCACGCACAAGATAAAGCGGACGTATCAGCTCCATGCCCTCAAAGTTGGTGCTGTGGAGTTTCGGCATCATGGTCTGCACCTGACCGCCGTAAAGCATACCCATTAGTATAGTCTCGATAACGTCGTCGAAGTGATGACCGAGAGCGATCTTGTTGCAGCCCAGTTCCTTTGCCTTGCTGTAGAGATATCCACGGCGCATACGGGCACAGATGTAGCATGGATTCTTCTCGATATTGTAGACCGAGTCAAATATAGTTGATTCAAATATGTGTACCGGTATAGACATTGAACGGGCATTATCCTCGATAACACGGCGGTTTTCGGGACTGTAGCCGGGGTCCATAACAAGGAACACCACCTCAAAGGGGAACTTATCGTGACGTTTCAGTTCCTGGAAAAGCTTTGCCATGAGCATTGAGTCCTTGCCGCCCGAAATACAGACAGCTATCCTGTCGTTGGGCTGTACAAGCTGATATTCATTTATGGCTTTGGTGAACTTGCACCAGATGGACTTCTTGAACTTCTTGCGGAGACTCAGCTCCACCTGTTCGGTTATGGAGCGGTTCTCCATTTTCTCACGGAGCCATTCCGCATAGCCGCCGTCAAGGTCGTAGGCATCGAAGCCCATGTCACACAGCTGATCGGCGATATCGCCGCTTATGATACCGCTTTTACAGCAGATTATCAGTTTTTTGTCCTTTGGCAGTTCAGCGGTGAGCACATCATTCTGCGGAATATTCACTGCACCGTCCATATGGCCGTATTCAAATGCAGATGCGTCACGTATATCTATAATAGTATAGCTGTCCGCACTGAGTTCACGAAGCTGTGCGGAAGTGATCTTGTTACTCATATCAACACCTCTGTATAAGTATACCACATTTATAGGCGTTTGTAAATATAGTGGTTAGTTATTAGTGAGCAGAGAACAGTGAGCAGAAAGCAGAGAGAGTAAGCGAGATTACGAGCGAATCGTGTAAGTGGCCGGGCTGACGTCCACGCAAATCAATTTTCAAAATAAAATGTCATGTTACGAATGATTTTTGTAGGGGCTGCCTTCGGAGGCCCTCCTGATTATTGCAAGGACTGCCAAAGGCAGCCTCTACAAAATATTATTTACAAAATTGATTTCCGTGCTGACATCAGCTCGGACTGGACAAACTAAATGAACTATGCTATAATACTATACAGTAAATTATTTGGAGGTACTATGATAACAGTTAGTAATGTGAGCGTTCAGTTCGGAGGCTCGACACTTTTCAAGAATGTAAACCTGAAATTCACAAACGGCAACTGCTACGGTGTGATCGGTGCAAACGGCGCAGGCAAGTCAACTTTTCTCCGTGTGCTCTGCGGTGAACTGGAGCCTGCTTCGGGCGAAGTCGTAATGCCCAAGGAGGAGCGTCTCAGCGTACTCAAGCAGGACCACTTCGCATACGATGAGTATACCGTTCTCGATACGGTAATTATGGGAAATGCCCGACTTTACGAGATAATGCAGGAAAAAGACGCACTCTACGCAAAGGAGGACTTCACAGAGGAGGACGGTGTAAAAGCTTCGGAACTTGAAGCAGAATTTGCCGAACTCAACGGCTGGGAGGCTGAATCAGACGCATCAAAGCTGATACAGGGTCTGGGACTTTCCGAGGATATCCTCTATACTCAGATGTCACTGCTTTCGGGTAACGAGAAGGTAAAGGTGCTTCTTGCACAGGCACTTTTCGGCAACCCTGATATCATACTCCTCGACGAGCCTACAAACCACCTTGATATAGACGCTGTAAGATGGCTGGAGGAATTCCTTTCCGAGTATTTCGGTACAGTCATAGTTGTATCCCATGACCGTCACTTTCTCAATAATGTCTGCACACACATCGTTGATATCGACTACAATAAGATCAAGATGTATGTCGGAAACTACGAATTCTGGTACGAATCAAGCCAGCTGATACAGCGCATGATAAAACAGCAGAACAAGAAGAACGAGGAAAAGATAAAGGAACTCAAAGACTTTATCGCACGATTTTCTGCAAATAAATCCAAGTCAAACCAGGCAACATCACGCCGTAAGCTTATCGAAAAGCTGACAGTTGAGGAACTTCTCGCATCCAGCAGACGCTATCCCTTCATCGGCTTCGACATGGACAGAGAGCTTGGCAAGGACGTTATACAGGTGGACGGCATCTCCAAGACAGTTGACGGAGTGAAACTGCTCAACAATGTCAGCTTTACACTTGGACGTACCGACAAGGTCGCTTTCATCGGTGAAAGTGAACAGGCAATAACAATGCTGTTCAAGATACTCATGGAAGAGGAGCAGCCCGATGAGGGAAGCTTCAAGTGGGGCGTATCTGTTACAACTTCATATATGCCTGTTGACAACGGTGAATACTTCAACGGCTGTGAACTTTCCATCCTTGACTGGATAAGACAGTATTCCGTAAAGGACGAGACTGAGACATATCTCCGTGGATTCCTGGGACGTATGCTGTTCTCGGGCGATGACGTATACAAGCCTGTAAATGTGCTTTCGGGAGGCGAAAAGGTAAGATGTATGTTCTCACGAATGATGCTTTTCGGCTCGAATGTGCTTCTTCTCGACAGACCGACAAACCATCTTGACCTTGAAAGCATCACAGCAGTCAACAACAGCCTTGTGAATTTCAAGGGAGTTGTACTTCTTGCGTCACACGACCATGAGATACTCCGGACCACCGCAAACCGCATAATCGAAATAACACCCGATGGCTGTATCGACAGACAGGGCACATATGAAGAATATCTTGATTTCAAGAAGAATCAGGGATAATTTATTGTAGGGGCGGATAATATCCGCCCTTTTCAGTTTGTCGAAAAAATGATTTGGGGACGTCGAGGACGCCGTCCCCTACAAAACATTCAGGCAGAATAGTTACATTGTAGGGGCTGGCGCACTTAACACGTGCCCTTCCCCTTTGTCACTGCGTGACATTTCCCCACACTGTGGGGAATCACCCGACAGCCCATTGTTTTACAATGAAATATGACTTTTGACAAGCTGTAGAGCGGATAATATCCGCCCTTTTTATTGCGCAAAAATTTCCTTTGATAAAAAAGACGAAGCGTGTCATAATACTATCACGGCATCAAAAAATCAACTCAAAGGAGAAACAACAATGAGCAATAATAGCAATAATAACAGCGGAGTAATGACACGGAAGGGCAGAGACGCACTTGAAAAGTTCAAGATGGAGTCTGCTTCAGAGCTTGGTGTAAACCTCAAGGACGGCTACAACGGCGACCTCACATCCCGTGAAGCAGGTTCTATCGGCGGCCGTATGGTTCAGAAGATGATCAACGCATACAAAATGCAGTAGGCAGGGACGCCCCTGCCGGCGATCACGATTCGCTCGTAAACTCGCTTACTTCTGTAAGAACGATGAGTCTCAGGTCGCTCGACGGCAAGCTTTGTAGGGAACGCCGCCCTCGGCGTTCCACACCGAGCGAGCGGCTTGTGTAGGCTGAACCGTCTTCCATTAGCGTGAATGCAGGGGCCGCCTTTGGCGGTCCTCGGATATCATGCAAATATGGTTGAAATAATGTAGGGGCGCACATTGTGCGCCCTTACTTTTCTTTATTTGTTCATAAGCCACATAATAGCGAAACTAACGCCAAAACCGACGATACCGCTGACAACACCGAACATGACTTTCTGGAAAGTGGTATATTTTTTACGTTCAGCTTCGATCTCGTCAAGGGGCTTGCCGTCCATAAAGGCGGATATTTCCTTATATGTCTGGATGTTGTAGGACTTCTTCAGCTTTTCTACCTTTACGCATACCGCTAAAGTAACAGCGACGATGGCGGCCCATATCACGATACCGATCAGACCTGCACTGAAAAGCGGCACAGGTGATATTATCATGATAAGCATAAGCCCTGTCATTATCCATGCCCATGTGTTAAATTCCTTGACTTCATTGTTGTTGATCTCGTTTTTCATTACTTCAACATCTCCTTTAATTAATTCGTCAAGAGAAATGTTAAATATATTTCCGAGAAGCGCCAAACTATGAATGTCGGGATAGCTTTTATTGTTTTCCCAGTTGGACACTGTCTGACGGCTTACGAAAGCTTTTTCAGCCAGCGCCTCCTGCGACCATCCGTTTTTAGTACGGTGTTTTTTGATCTGATTTCCGACTTCCATCAGTTGACCTCCTCGTGATGATTGTTTTCTCCTGACTGACACCAGTATACCAGTTCCGGAGCATGAAGTCTATCATTTGTTTTTTACATTGCGGCATTTTTTGCAAAATCTCTTTGATATTCAGCGGAAAAATGATGTAAAAGCGCTTTTACATAACGTAAAATAGCCTGTCAAGTGCCTTTGACATTCCAAAGGAAGTTCATCATTCAACAGGACGCAGAGAAGCTGATCGAAGAATGAGCGACACAGAAAGCACATAAAGCTGTCCGCCTGTCGTGGACGATCATGTGCTGTAGCCGATGATCGAAAAAGCCGAGTCACGGTTTATCTCGTCGCCGTAATAGCCGTCGCTGTTATATGTTATGCTGTCGAATCCGTGAGCGGCAAGGGTATTTGTAAGAGCGTTCTGACAGTTGTAAGATGAGAAGCCGATGGCATCAATAGGGTCAGTGCCCGAAGCGGCAGTGCTTCGTCCTCCGCTTCCGCAGTAGTAGATGCCCCACCTGCAATAATTCTGCTCGTTTTCGATATAGTAGCTGATATCGACGAGGACGTACTCGCCTGTGTCGGAGCGGTAGTAGCCCTGCTTGCTTATTTGGTCGGTGGGCTCGTAGTGATGGCGGACATAAGTCTCGCCGCCGCTTCCCGTGTACTTGTAGAACCTTACACCGTCGGGAGCGATGTAGTTGCTTATATCAGCAGGAAGGCTCTGAACTGCGGTGATACTTGAATTACCGCAGTTATTCTTCGGAGTGGTTGTCGGACTGCTGTAATGATTGAAAAAGATGATGCCTGCGAAAAACAGTATTATCACCAGAAAAAATCCAAGCGAGCCGTCACCGCCGCCGCCGTTTTCGAGAGCTTCCTGACGGCCTTCTTCTTTGCCTTGTTCACGAGCCTCTGCAACTTTCATGTCATGATATTCAAGTTCACCCATAGTTAAGCCTCCTTTGCTTTAAAATTATCGTTTGTTGGTGTTACTTGTTTTTTCTTCTGACAAGCACAGCCACGATGTCAGCGCCGATATTAGCGGAAACAACGGCTCCTATCTGGCCGTACACCTCAGCTTTTCTGCCTGTTTTCTTGATGAGTTCCTTTTCTATCTCCTTTGCGAGAGTATTGTCTCTGCCGCGGAGCATGAGATAAGGAGTCTGCGGAGTCATATTCTTTTCTACGCATTCTACCAGCTTCGGCACGATATTCTTCTCGCCACGTATCTTGTCAACGGTTTTGGTAGTTCCGTCAGCGAAAAGAATGATGGGCTTGAGACCGAGAAGTTCGCCTGCAAAAGCGGCAGCAGCGGAAATACGTCCTGATTTCTTGGCATATTTCAGGTTGTACGGTACAGCGTAGATACCGCATACATCGAACCAGTCTTCGAGGTAAGCGACTATCTCTTCGGCCTCAGCGCCCTTGCGTATCTTCTTGACAGCTTCGATTATCGGGTAGCCGTAGAAAACGGTGTAGCACTTGGAGTCAAGATTGAAAATGCGTATCTTTCCCTTAGCTTCGGGATTATTCTCGAAGAAATCGTTCTTGCCGATAATGGAGTTGTTATAAGTGCCTGAGCCCTGTGAATTGATGGAAACGCTGATGATATCGGTGTATCCCTGTTCGTATATCTCCTTGTAGGCCTCCTCGAAAGTGAGGGGAGTTATCTGGGAATGCTTTGGTATCTCAGGATTTTTCTCCATCATTTCGTAGACTTCCTGAGAGGACTTATCAAATATCTCACGGAAGGTCTCGCCTCCGAAAGTTACGGTAAACGGCAGCACTTTGATGCCGAGCTCCTCGATAGTTTCTTTCGGGAGGTCACAGCAGCTGTCGGTAAGTATCATTATTTTTGACATATTATTCTCCTTTACCAGTTGTATTGGGTAAGCTTTCCTTCACGGGAAAGGTCGGGGTAATCCCATTGTCTCAGCACTTCATATACTGCTATGGCAACGGAATTGGAAAGATTAAGGCTTCTCAGTTCGTTTCGCATAGGTATCCGTGCGCAGAAGCCGGGATTGTCGTGGAGGAGAGACTCGGGAAGTCCCTTGTCCTCACGGCCGAAAATAAGGTAAGCGTTGTCGGGATAGTCGATATCGCTGTGGACATGGAGCCCTTTTGTGGTAAAGTAGTAGAAATGGCCGTCCTTATTTTTTTCAAAAAAGTCGCTGAGATCGTCATAATAGGTTATATCCAGCTTGTCCCAGTAGTCAAGACCCGCACGTTTCAGGTGCTTGTCGGAGACTTCAAATCCCAGCGGACGGACAAGGTGGAGCCTCGCACCGGTAACAGCGCAGGTACGGGAGATATTTCCTGTATTCTGCGGTATCTGAGGTTCAACGAGGACTATGTTAAGATTATGCATTTTAGCTCCTTGCGAATAAATAATATTTCTTAACAGATAATAAAGCTGCGGTGCGTAATTATACGCATTGCAGAAAGGGGAACTCTATGGATATAAAGTCACTTGCAAAAGGAGCGGCAGCAGGTGCAGCAGTGGGCATGGCCTTCTGTGCGCTTACAGAGACAGCTCCTTCAAAGAAAATGAGCATAAAGCGTGATGCCAATAAAACTCTCAAGGCGGCAAACAGCCTCTGGGACGATATAAAGTCCCTTATGATGTAGCCTCGCCCGAATTTTTTCTGAATTCAAGGTAGCTTTCAAGGATGATGACAGCGGCAACAGCGTCCACCACATTCTTGCGTTTCTTGCCCCTTGTGTTGGTCACATTCAGGTAGTTATGCGCCGAAACCGTGGTACAGCGCTCGTCCCACAGCTTGGTGGGGATACCTGTCATTTCCTCCAGCTTCTGAGCGAAAAGAGTGCATTTCTCGCATCTTTCGCCGATAGTGCCGTTCATATTCTTTGGATAGCCTACAACTATCTGTTCCGCCCTTTGCTCTTTAGCGAGGGCGGCAGTTTTTTCGATACATTTATCGAAGTCCTTTTCGGCGATAACAGTCACAGGCGAAGCTATCATTTCGCTTTTTCCGCAGACAGCGATACCTGTTCTTGCGTCACCGAAGTCAACAGACATAATTATCATATTATCACACTCTTGTATTATATTCTGACAGGATATATACAGACCATCTCAAAGGGCAGTGAAAAGCTGATGCACTGGCCTTTTTCGATAGGAGGATCTTCCTTTGAGACATCCAGCATAGCTGTTCCGTCTACAGATAAGCGGAGGTAGTACACAGTGTCGAAATCCACACATTCACAGCAGAAAGAGGTCTTGTCGCCCAGAATCTTTGTGCCGATATCGGAAGTGCTGGGGACGACGGCTTCTCTTTCAACAACGGGGAATTGCAGTTCTATCGGGTATTTCTTGCCATTTTCGGGCATTTCCTCGTCTTTCCATAAACCTTTGATATATCCGATGGAGGTACTGCCTGTAACGTAGACAGCACCGTTTTCCTTTTCTATATTTATAACAGTAAACAGCATCTGAATCCTCCTTCATCCTTTGACATGGTTTTATTTATTTCAGTTTGTGTACAAAGCCTTGATGCAGGCATTTTTCGGAGTGAAGTCTGTTCCCAGTACTTCTTTTATATCCTCGTCTGCAAGATCTTTCCATTGTTCGCCTATGAGTACATATGACTGCCCTTTTTCGTTTACTGCCCTAAAAGTGATATTGTCATTATCATCACAGCTGAAATAATCGGGCTCAACAGGCGCAGTGCCTTTATAGCGTATAGCCAGAGCGTATTTATCTACTTTCATGGGCTTGTCAAGCTTTATGGTATGATATCCGGAATAGTCAAGGACAGCATCCTGACTGTACAGAAGTTCACTGAAATCCTCGGTGTACACTTCGATAGTTATCTCCTCATCGGGCATATGACAAAATGTTCCCACCGCAGCTAAAGTTCCGGGTTTATTGAAAACATTGGCAATGGCCGTTTCGTCGCCGAGGGATATAAAGGAATCATACCCTGTTCCGCAGTCATAGCTCAAAACATCGCTGTATTCATCGGTCACGGAAAGTCCGAACGCCTCATAGAAGCCAGTATCATAGGATATATAATAATAACCGGCTGAACCCAGCGAACTGTTGTAGCATATCCATGCACCGTCATTTTTGGCAGGCACATTGAAATATTCCTTAGGGAAGTGATCGTCCCATCCTATCAGGGCAACATCATGATCGGGTTCATCGTGTACCGGATCGTTCATTGTGAAATAACCGTGGTTCCAGCCTTTTTTCTCATCAAAATCAAGCACACTTATAACGACAGCACCATTGCTGCGAACATAGTCTTTTATTTTTTCTGTACCGATATCAACTATACATTCATTCTGATCATCAGAATCTACCGCTTTCAGAACAACAGTCCTGTCAACTGTCAGACCGCCGAAGCCGTTGGAAAGAGTTTCACCTATAAAGAGTGCGTATCCGCCGATATCTCTCTTGTTTACACCGTCAGCAAGGAAAAAGCCTTCGGGATGTTCTTTATTGTAAATGATATCAACTATCTCAAGTGGGTCGATCTCAACAGAACTGCCATTTTCATGGAATAAGCAGACTCCATTGCTGCTGCGCCTGCAAAGGCCCAGCAAGTGCCCTGAACCTGTGAACCCATAGTGAACTGATTGCCTTCTTCAGCCGGATTGAAGTATCCGTCATCGCCGTGAACATAGGGTTCAGTGGGCTGTGTTTCAGGTTCGGTCTCTGTTTCAGATTCAGTTGTTTCCTCTGCTGTTGTTACGGGTTCGGTGATGCTTTCGGATGAGATCTTTTCCTGTTCAGCGCAGCCTGCAAGTGCAAATGCACATAGAACAGACAGAATAAATATTTTTTTCATAATAATGTTCCTTATGGCAGTAATTCGGCAAATGCTGTTATTATATAAGTGAATATTATTGCCGGACAAGACGATCAACACAGTTTTTCTGCTTTGCACAAGTGTGCTTAAATTACCGCTTTATATTGGTGACAGCGAGCGAAAGCAGACTGACCGTCTCGCAGAGAGTAAGCGAGTTTACGAGCGAAACGTGTATGTGGTCAAGCTGACGCCAGCTTGTGCTGAAAAAACCGCTTCATATTTGTGACAGCGAGCGAAAGCAGACTGACCGCCTCGCAGAGAGTAAGCGAGTTTACGAGCGAAACGTGTACGTGGTCAAGCTGACGCCAGCTTGCGAAAGCAGAATGACCGTTTTGCAGAGAGTAAGCGAGTATACAAGCGAAGCGTGTACGTGGTCAAGCTGACGCCAGCTTGCGAAAGCAGACTGACCGTTTCGCAGAGAGTAAGCGAGTTTACGAGCGAATCGTGATATGCGCCGCCGCTCGCTCAGCGGTTACCAGGGCTTTACAGTGCCGATTATATCCTTTACGGACTTGATGCCCTTGCTGTCGAGGAATTCGTTCATCTCGTCTATTATCTTCACGGGAGCGTAAGGGTCTGTGAAAATAGCCGCACCGACCTGAACAGCGCTTGCACCTGCCATCATCAGTTCGATAGCGTCACGGCCCGATGATACGCCGCCCATGCCGATAACAGGGATGTTTACGGCATTAGCCACCTGCCATACCATGCGGACAGCGATAGGGAATACAGCAGGACCGCTCATACCGCCAACGTTGTTGCGGAGAATTGGTCTGCCTGTGTTTATGTCTATCCTCATTCCGAGGAGAGTATTTATCAGCGAAACAGCGTCAGCACCTGCGGCTTCAACGGACTTAGCAATGTCGGTGATGCTTGTTACGTTAGGTGAAAGCTTTACAACAAGAGGCTTCTTTGTTGCTTCACGTACCTTGCGTGTCACCTCAGCGGCCATGTCACAGCTTGTACCGAAAGCTGCACCGCCCTGTTTTACGTTAGGGCATGAGATGTTCAGCTCTATCATGTGAACGTCGGTATCGTCCAGTTTAGCGGCAACTTCCGCACATTCCTCGGGAGTAGCACCTGCGATATTGGCAAGGATGACAAGGTCCTTTGTCAGCAGGTTGGGGAGTTCTGTGCTGATGAAGTGGTCGATGCCGGGATTCTGGAGTCCAACGGAATTGAGCATACCCGATGGAGTTTCGGCGATCCTCGGAGCGAGATTGCCTGTCCTGAGATGGAGAGTAGTACCCTTTGTGGCAATACCGCCCAGCTTGCTCAGTGGAAAAAGTTCCTCATACTCTCTGCCGTAGCCAAAAACACCGGAAGCAGGGATGATAGGGTTCTTGAAGTCGATACCGCATACATTTACAGAAAGATCAGCCATTACCAGAGCACCTCCTCAGCATTGAAAACAGGGCCGTCCTTGCAGACATGAGCGAAATATTCCTCGTCATTGCGCTTTGTGCGGCAGGCACATCCGAGGCAGGCACCGATACCGCAGGCCATGCGCTCTTCAAGTGAGATCTCGCAGAAAATGCCGTTCTCCTTGCAGATAGCGGCAACACCTTTCAGCATGGGCATTGGTCCGCAGGCGTAAACAGCGGAGATGCCACCTTTTTCAGCAAGTTCCTTCAGCGGCTGAGTAACAAAGCCGTGGATACCTGTCGAGCCGTCGTCGGTGCAGAGTATCACTTCTGCACCTGTTGCCTTGAAGTCATCCTGAAGGATGGCAGCGGAACTGTTTCTGAAGCCGCTGATGGCAACAGCTTTTTCACCGTAGATCTTAGCAAGCGGGAGCATGGGCGGAGTGCCGATACCGCCGCCGATGAGGATGACCTTTTCGGCGTCGGGCTTTACGGTAAATCCGTGACCGAGGGGAGCGAGCATATCTATAAGGTCGCCCTTGTTAAGCTTGGCGATCTCCTCGGTGCCCTGACCTCTTATCTCGAAAACGATGCGGAGAGTGCCTTTCTCCTTGTCGATGCCGCAGATGGAAATAGGTCTGCGGAGAGTAAAGCCTTTGGCTCTGATATGTACGAACTGTCCGGGAACTGCCGCTTCAGCGACTTCGGGACATGATATGGTGAAGCTATAGATATTGCGTGCTATAGCCATTTTCTCAGCGATGATATAACTGCCCTGAGTATATTTCATAAGTTACCTCCTTGATATATAGTTATTCCATTATATTATAGCATAAAATCGGAGCAAAGTCCAGCACATAATGTGAACTTTTTCGCTTTATGTGCTTTTTCTTTCGTTATTACGGCTTTTCTGAAACTTT
>Ga0255346_1004723_pt1 | contig 14578 bp, 16 predicted proteins | sample wastewater_treat_FD_194410 | JGI IMG/M metagenome (GOLD analysis project Ga0255346, IMG submission 194410) | Wastewater microbial communities from Lulu Island WWTP, Vancouver, Canada - plant22 | ecosystem: Engineered > WWTP > Wastewater > Unclassified | place: Canada: Vancouver, British Columbia... | reverse complement strand
TTCGTTCGCACAAGTGGCTCAAATATTGGTTAGCACTTGGCTCAGATTTTCGTTGACATTCACAAGCAGCACGCCACCTACGGCTGGACGATCACGACGCTGACCGCGGAAACGGCGACGTGGTTGGCCCAGCAGCCCGGCATGGAGGATATTACTGCCAGCCGCAAAGCCCTGCTCCAGATCAAGACCAAGGGCGACAGCGACGAAGGCGGTGAGGAAACCACGACCACCATCCGGGGAGGACGCCAGACCAGCAAGAACCGGAGCATCAAGTACGTCTGCCCGATATGCGGCGCGATCATCCGGGCGACGAAGCAGGTCAACGTGGTATGCGGGGACTGCAATGTACCATTTGAAATAGCATGACAAAAGAAAAAGCGGCCACCCGCCGCTTTTTCTGTCTTTTTTATTTGTCAGAATCTCAAGCATGAACCATGATCCCGATTGGAGGGAAGTTGTCTATGAATTCGTCTGTGCCTTGGATTTTCATGCAGATTACAATGACCCATTTGAATGATCCAGCAGAACAAAGGTGCTGGGGATGAAAACGTAAAAAGTGGTTCCTTTACCCAGATCACTTTCCACATGAATCCTGCCACCATGCACCAGAACAATCCATTGTACTATTGAAAGTCCAAGCCCTGTACCGCTGCGGTCGCGGGAGGAATCCACCCGGTAAAAGCGGTCAAAGATATGAGGCAAGGCGTCCTTCGGGATACCTGTGCCGTCATCACGTAGTGTGATTATGTTCTGTTCATCCTCTTTGGCAGCAGAGAGAAAGATATTCCCGCCATACTTACCATATTTGATAGCATTCTCCACGAGATTGAGCAGCATTTGCGTAATGAGGCTCTGATCTGCCTGGATTTCAAAATTATTCGGAATCGCGCATTCAAAGCACATGTTTTTGGCTGTCAGTTGTTCCGCCATCGCTTCGGAAATACTTTCACAAATGGCATCCAGACGTATTGTTTCAATGCAGATTGGATAACGTCCCTCTTGACCGCGCGTGATAGTCAATAGCTGGCTTATGATCTTTTGCATCCGCATACATTCGGTGAGTATCGTCTGCAAGGAATCCTGCTGGTCGGCAGTCAAGCCCGGCTCGGACATCAGGGTTTCCGTATAGGCCCGGATCACGGCTATCGGCGTCCGCAGTTCATGAGAAGCATCCGAGGTAAAGCGCTTCTCCCTCACAAAAGCAGTGTCCACACTTGACAGCATACGGTTAAGCGTCCCGGTCAATTCCCCCAGTTCATCCTTGGCATGTGTCGCAGGAATGCGCTCTGACAAGTCGCCTTGTGAAATGATTTCCGCGCTGTTGATGATCTTGCGGATAGGCCGGAGCGAACGCTTGGCTATGACAAAGCCGCCTGCCAGCGCAATGAGTGTCATCAACGGTACGCCAGCCAGAAAAAGAATGCGAAGCGTGGAGAGCACCTGATGATGGAGGGCGTAGGAGGCTGCCACGCGCACGCGCAATACAAAATGGCCTACATTGACTGGTTCGGAATCCAGCAACAGCCATTCGCCGGTTTCGCCCTTTACCTTCCGAAGTACATTCTCCTTCACTGGCACCTGATCAAAAATCGTGATGTCCTCGCCGTAGGAAGCCAGTTCGCTTCCATTTTCCTCTGTAATAAAGAACATGCTGGTAGAGGATACAGGCACTTCGTTTTCAAAGGTCAGCATACCGTGTTCGTTTTCAATCTGAGCAATGACCTGCTGCATGGATAACCGTACTTCCCACTCCAGCATTCCTTCCAGCACATTATTGGTTATGAAGTATAGCATAAGACAAAATACAACCGTGATCAAAAAGGTCAGAGCGGTATACCATAATGTCATTTTGTTGCGCAGCCGCATGGCCTTTCTCATTCATTGCCCTCCGCTCTAAGTACATAGCCGAATCCGCGCACCGTATGGAGCAGCTTCACAGGTTCGTCCTTATCAATCTTCCCACGCAGATAACGCACGTACACATCCACCAGATTGGTTTCAAGACTGCACTCGTAATTCCACACATGCTCGCTGATCTGATCCCGTGTCAGTACATGACCTGCGTTGCGCATGAAGTATTCCAGCAGCGCATACTCCTTGGCCGTCAAAACAACCGCGCGCTGCCCGCGCGTGACGGTATGCGTCGCCGTGTCCATCACTAAGTTTGCTACCGTCAGTACAGGGGAATGATTCTCTGTGCGTTTGCGCATCAATGCTCGTACCCGTGCCAGCAATTCATCCAAGGCAAACGGTTTTGTCAGATAATCGTCAGCGCCCATATCCAATCCATTCACCCGATCCTCTATGGCATCCTTTGCGGTGAGCATCAATACGCCGCTCTCACAATGCACGTTACGCAAACGGCGAAGAATCTCCAAGCCGTTGATACCGGGAAGCATAATGTCCAGAATAATCGCGTCATACGTCATAGCGGTTGCATAATCCAAACCATCCGTCCCTGTACTGCAAGCATCGACCGCATACCCCTGTGAGTTAAGCTGCTTGACAAGGATTTTTCGGAGCGCATCGTCATCCTCTATAATCAAAACTCGCATGGAGAACCTTCCTCGCCCTTTATTTCGTTTTGATTATAGCATGTATTGATGAAAATCAGATGAGTAGCTGCGTTATTTACACTGGCCGTTCATTTTCATCTCCCTCTCATTTTGTTCTGATATATTTATTTTGCCTCCCAAACGGGAGCGAAAGATAAATGGAGGAACTGTCGATGAAGCGTACATGGAAAATGTTATGTCCCCTACTTATTTTTACAATTCTGCTTTTTAGCTTTAACACTTCGGCCAGTGCTACGGAGTGGCAGCCAACCTGCATAAGCGAGCCCCACGACTATCAATATCAGGATGATTTCCGCCAAATTACAATCAATCGAATCAGCGAAAATGGCATCACCTATTTCGTGGTGGACGTACAGATTGCAGACATATCCGGCTTTCAAACCGCCCTGAGCAGCGACCAGCCTTTTGGCGATATGGAACCGATTTCTGAGATGGCAGCACGGTATAATGCTGTTCTGGCCATCAATGGCGATGATTATGGCACTCACAAGTATGGGACGATCATCCGAAATGGCACGTTGATCCGCGCGCATGATACAACACGCAACATGCTGATTGTAGACAAAGCGGGCAATATGTCCGTGAAGGTGGATCGCAAAGGCGAAGACCCGGCGACGCTTGGTCAGCAGCTCATTGCCGAGGGGGTCTGGCAAACCTTTGAGTTTGGCCCGGAATTGGTGCGCGACAGTCAGGCAGCGAGCTTCAACAGCGCCTTTGATGTGATCTCCACCAAGAGTTCTCGCCGCGAGCCTCGTACCGCCATTGGTCAGATCAATGCGCTGCACTATATCATCATTATTGCGGACGGACGTCAAGAGGGCTATTCCAAAGGGATGACGCTTCCAGAACTCCAGCAGCTATTCATAGATTACGGTGCTCAGACAGCAATGAATCTGGATGGAGGCGGTTCAACGGAATTGTGGTTTCAGGGCGAAATCATCAATCGACCCTCTGGCGGTGATGAACGTTATGTTTCAGACATGATTTTCTTCTAAGAAAGGACGTGACAGCAGATGTTTAGGTGCGCGTTGCGCAGAGGAATAATCGGATTCACGGCGGGTATTGCAGTAGATTACATTGTGGCAATGGTCGTTTCCTTTGTCCTGAAATTAGGATACTTCATGCCTTGCCTTGCATCCTTGCCGGAAAAGGTGGGCGGCGAAATGAATGCCGTTGTTCTTCAAGCAATGATATTCGGAATCATAGGAGCCGCCATTGGGGTAGTGCCAGTGTTTTTTAAGATGAGTAAAGTGAAAGGAGCCAAACGTTATATCGCCATTGTTCTTACGGTAATAGCTTTTGTATTACTTGTTGGCATGTCGGCCATGTACATGACATAAAATCGCTGTTGCAGCTTATGGGTAACGGTAGGTGCTCCGGCTATTTTCTGCGCGCTGCGGCTCAGCGCCGAAGAAACCAGATAATCTTGGTGACACGGCCCGGCAAAAGCGCCGGGCTTTTGCGTCCCTCGGGATTTCCGATATGTCGCACCACCAACGCCCATGTGGTGCGTTTTCGACGTAGGCCCGGCCCAGATTCCCGCCCATGGCCGTGAAAACGCCGTAAGTGGGCGTGTACAGTGCAGAAATTTCTTTTGATTTCTTTGCCGTGAAGGCTTGCTTTCCACGGGTGACTGCGTAAGCTGTGAGCCACAGGCGACAAGCCCGTACAACAACGAATGGAGGAACGAATCATGGAAATGGGCAAGCTCACGGCGAAACTGAGGGACGCGGTTCCGGTATGCTTTTTAGTGGAGGGCAGGGAGATCAAGCGGTACAAGAACATCGAAATCCCAGACGACCTCAAGAAGCTGGAGTATCAGGACTTCAAATTCGACGTACCGCTGAACGGCGCGATCACCTTCAAGATTATGTTCGAGCCGGGCGTGCTGCCCGAGGAATTCCCGCAGACGCGCGAGCGGAGGACGCGGAAGCCCTTAGCCCAAGACGCGCAGCCGCAGGAAGCGGCACCGGCGGTAGACATTGCAGCGGAGGCGGAATCGCAGCCGCATGACGAGCAGCCAAGCGAATCCCTTCCCGCACCGGTGGTGGAGGCATTCGCGCAGGCGCTGGAGGACGCACAAGCCGCTGGCGAGCCGATAGCCGACATCGCGGCGGCAATGACGGACGGCGAGGCCATCAAGGCCGAGATCATCGAGGACGAAGGCGAAGGGCGGCTGGTTGTAATCACGGTAGAGCCGGAGGCCACGGAAGTTATACCGGAACCTGTGGAAGCCGAGGCAAAGGCTGAGGCGCAGCCCGAGGATAACGAACCGGCCAAGAAGCCCGCGCGTAAGGGCAAAGGCAAGAAGGGCGCGGCATCCACGGAGGACGTGGACAAGTAAGCCCCCAAAATATACAGAATCCCGGCGCTTTGCCGGGATTCCGCGTCAATGCAAGAAAGGATGTTGCTTCGTTTCAGCTCCAGAAGGTCGTCCTGTCACGAGCGATGTATGTTATCCCAAATAAACGTCCTTTGCCATGCGCATCGCCGCCCACGCCTTGGGCCAGCCAGCATAGAAGGCAAGCTGGGTCAACACCTCCACCATTTCATCCTTTGTTACTCCGTTCTCCTTCGCCTTGCCGATATGAAATTGCAGAGAGCTGTCAAGAATACCGCTTGCCATCAGGGCGGATACAGTGATCAAGCTGCGATCCCTCGGGGAGAGCATTTCTTCACGCGACCAAACCTCGCCGAACAGTATATCATCGTTCAGAGATGCAAACTGGGGTGCAAACTCTCCCAGCGCATCACGGCCAGCAGTCACTGGTTTCATTTGAAATCCTCCTTTTTGCTCATATGTCTTTTCCATGGACACAGTTTCGGCTTATGCGTGCGGGAGCGCGCCCACGATCTTATGGGGGACGTATGGTTCCTCCAGATAGGCGACGTCCTCCGCTGTGAGGGTAACGTCGAACGCACCTGCCGCATCGTCAAGGTACTTCGCCTTGGTCGCGCCGATGATGGGCGCGGTCACACCCTTGGCCAGATGCCACGCCAGCGCAATCTGCGTCATCGTCACGTCGTACTTTTGCGCAAGCTCATTGACCCTGAGGACAATGCCATAGTCGGATTCCTGAGTATCGTCGTACTTGGAGATGGCAATCTTGTCTGTCTGGCTGCGGAGGGTGTCGGCCTTCCATTCCAGGCGAGAAAGCCGCCCGGCGGCCAGCGGGCTGTAGGGTGTGAGGGCGACGTTCTGCTCTTTGCAGATGGGGATCAACTCCCGCTCGTCCTCCCGGTAGAGCAGGTTATAGTGATTCTGCATGGAAACAAACCTTGTCCAGCCGTTCTGTTCCGCCGCAACCTGCATGTTGTGGAACTGGTATCCGTACATGGCGGAAGCGCCGATGGCCCGCACCTTACCAGCCTTCAATAAGCTGTGAAGCGCCTCCATGGTTTCTTCGATGGGAGTATCGTAGTCAAAGCGGTGGATGATGTACAGATCCACATAGTCTGTGTCCAGGCGCTTTAATGACCCATCGATCTCCCGCAGTATGGCTGGCTTGGATAGATGCCCTTCGTTATAGTATACCTTGGTGCCGATGACTACCTTGTCGCGGGGGACGTGCTTCTTGAGAGCACGCCCTAGATACTCCTCGCTGGTACCCGCTGAGTATCCGTTGGCGGTATCGAAGAAGTTGATGCCCAGGTCGAGAGCACGCTTGATCAGCGCCTCGCTCTCCTCGGGGTTCAGCGTCCATGCGTGCATTTTGCTGGCGGGATCGCCGAAGCTCATGCAGCCTACGCAGAGGCGGGATACCTCAATGCCGGAATTGCCAAGGGTTGCGTATTTCATAGGATCGTCCTCCTTCCATTTCTTGTCATGCCATCTGTTTCATTCCGCCAATTAGTGCCAGCCAGGATGTCAATTCCGCTATCGTGTCCTGCCCGCCGTCTTCATAGGTCGCATATCCGCGCAGCACCTTGGCTCCGGGGACTAGGCGCTCCATGTCTGTTGCGATTCTTGCCAACCCGCTCCCGCCGTGCGTGCAGAATGGAATTACCAGCTTTCCGGCTAAATCACTCTGCGACAGGAAGCTGGCGACGGGCGGCGCGATGGTGCTCCACCAGTTCGGCGTGCCGACAAAAACAACCGCAACCTCGTCAAGCGACGGCAACTGGCCTTTGAGCGCAGGCTTTACTCCGTTCATGATCTCCCTGCGTGCTTGGTCTAGGACTGCCTTATATGTTGAGGGGTAAGGATTTTGCGGGCATATCTCATATAAGCTCCCTTTCGTCAGTTCGCCAATCATCTTCGCGATCCGTTTCGTGTTACCTGAGTGAGAGAAATATGCGATCAAACAACGTTCAAGCATTCCATGGCACCTCCTTTCGATTATAATGCGAGCATTCACTCGCATTATAATCGAAAGGAGGGCTGGTGTCAAGATAAGGTTGCAATTTCAGCAGGGCTATCGCTTACGAAACGTGAGCATTGCGCAGGAGGTTGAGAGCGAGGTCGAAGCGCCAGGCACAGATTTCTCTTTTGCCAGCCATGCTGCCGGAGAGCGTGGTGTCGTGCTTCAGCATTTGAAGCACCAGTTTGCGAAGCAGATTCATCACGATGGCAATGTGCTCTACCCGGGCATGGAGATCATCCTCACGAAATACTACATCAAGTACCCAGTGCAGGTTGTTTTCTACTGCCCAGTGCTGACGCTGGAGCGTTAAAAATTCCTTCGCAGTCAGGGATTCATGGCTGAACAGGTAGTATCGGTATGTTTCACTTGTGGGCCCGCCTGTCACACTGCGCGTGCTGCGGATGACAGCTATACCGCCCAGCTTCTTCCATACATCCGCACGGCGAAACGAAGCAATACTATCCTTTATCAGCCAACACTCGCGCGTTTCGATTCTGCCGTGGCCCTTTTCGACTGTCCGCGCATAGCATCCCGCCTCGGTCAGCGCCTTCCGGGAAACCTTGCTGTAGTCCTGCTCAAAGTAGAAGCGCGCATCCTCCAGCAGCGTAGGCTGATTCTCTTTCAGGCCAAGGATGTAATCGGCGCCTTTATCAACGATTTGCTCGGCGATGGCGGTTTGCGTGCCGATCGCGTCAATGGTCACGGTGGCGCCTTTGATGTCCAGTGTGTTCAGAAGTTCCGGGATGGCCGTGATTTCATTGCTCTTTTCATCGGTCAGCACCTGGCCCAGCACAAGCTGCAAATCGGATGAATACGCTGTCACCACATGCGCTGCCTTTTGCAGGGGGCTTGCGCTGTGTCGGATGGTCTTGCCGTCTATCGCGATGCTCACGGGTTCCATGCCACCCCGTATTTCCGTCAACCATTTCCTGAATAATTGCTCAACAACCGCATAGTCGATTCTGCCCAGCACATCGCCGAAGGTGTCGTGCGAGGGGATGCCGTAGGGCAACTCAAAAAACCTTCGCAACGCTTCCTCATGCGTTTTCCCGAACCGTTCTAAACCCGTCAGTGTGTTGGCATTGCATAGAATCCCCAGAATTGTGATGGATAGGATTTCATTCAGTTTGTGCCGTATCGCATTGCCGCGCCGATAGTCAGGTATTTCGCCGAGAATGTCATAAAACATCTTCGTTTCCGTCTTGTTCACTGCTTCCTACCTCCTATATATTATTATTCGAGGCAAGTTGCAAAACTCCTTTTGGTTACAGAAATGTAATGTTTGTAATCAATTCGTAATATAGGCGATAGCCCTGGCAATTTCAGGGCTCCGAAGGTTTCGTCAGGCGGCTTTGTCGAGCAATCCCTGCAGGGATTGCTCGCTGAGGTAGGCACGGGATACCGACCAGTCCTCGGCGTATTCAATCAGGTAAGTCGTTACGAGCCGCACATACGATTCCGGATTAGGGAATATCCCGACTACCCTGGTTCGCCGCCGGATCTCCTTATTCAGTCGTTCCAACATGTTGGTTGAGGCGATCTTACGGGCATCCAAAGCCGGAAAGCTGTAGAAGGAGAGGGAATCTTCCAGCCCATTGTCCAGCGTATCGATCGCTTTGGGGAAACGCTTCTGGTAGGTTTTCGCCAGCGCTTCGGCTCTCTGTCTGGCCAGTGCATCGGTTGGTGCCAGCCAGATTTCTTTGAGCTGTTTAGCGAAGGCGTCCTTTTCTCTGTGCGATACATGGGCAAGAATATTCCGCATGAAATGCACCTTGCAGCGTTGCCAGGATGCGCCGGGAAAGCTTTGCCGGATCGCGCTGACCAGCCCGGCATGCGCATCCGAAACGACAAGCGCCGGTGTTTTTAAACCCCGGCTTTTCAACTGTGTGAACAGCTGTGCGTAGCTTTCGGTCGACTCCTCCAGCATCGGCTCAATACTGAGTACTTCCCGTTTGCCTTCGCTGTTCACACCGCACACAAGCAGTATTGCCATACTGACCACTCTGCCGTTGAAGCGCACCTTCTCGTACAGCGCATCCACCCAGAGCACAGGATAGCTGGTTTCAGACAATGGCCGGTTCCGGAAGGTTTCTACCTGCTCGTTCAGTCCTTTCGTCATGACGCTTACCTGGCTGCGCGACAGGTTCTCTATTCCCAGCCCTTTCGCCAGCTTCTCGATCTTGCGCGTGGACACGCCTTGTACGAACGCTTCTTGTATGACCTCGACCAAAGCCGCCTCACTTCGTTTGCGCTCGGTGATGAAGAACGGGATATACCCACCGCTTCTGGTTTTGGGCACCAACAGGTACATCGTTCCCATGCGCGTGTCCAGCCGTCTGGGCCGGTATCCGCTTCGATATCCTTCCCGCACTTCGCTATGCTCGTTCTTTGCCGCTCCCAGCTGCCCGGATATTTCCGCTTCCATGAGCTGATCGCAGAGCCATTCCAGCATATTGAGCATCGGGTCTGGCTTCCCGATGCATTCCAGTAGCAATTCCGTTAGGTTTATGGTACGCTTTCCTTGTGCCATTAGGGGTGCTCCTTTCGAATGTGTGTGACTATTCATTCTTTCGGAGCCCTAATGGCTTTTCCATTCCCGCTATCCCAAATTGCAACCATCATTGTACGCTATCAGCTAACATACACCAAACCGCCAAAAGACGCCCTAGCGTATACCGACAAAATGGACAAAATATATTCGTGGTCAGCTAAAGCTTATGATGGCTTTATGTTTGTATTTCCTCTTTGGAAAAAGTGGCTTAGGTCTATACTTCCCTACGTTAAAAGCGGTAAGCTTCTTGAGGTCTCTTTTGGTCCGGCATGGCTTATGCAAAAGTATCCAAAGGATATTGATATTTACGGTTTGGACTACAATGAAACTATGGTTGAAAGAGCTAAAGTTAAACTTGAAAAGAACAATATAAACGCTCAAATAATTAAAGGTAATGTAGAACACCTACCTTTTCCCGATAACAGCTTTGACACTGTGGTAAATACAATGGCTTTTACTGGATATCCCGATGGAAAGCATGCAATGATTGAAATGCTGAGAGTTCTTAAACCCGATGGTGTTTTACTTTTGCTTGACTACGATTATCCTCCTAATCGCAATGCTTTTGGCTATCTCTTTGTCCGCTTTATCGAATTATGTGGAGATATTATAAAAGACATTCCAAAACTCATTGATGAATCGGGTGCGACATACGAACGAAATCTAATCGGTGGTGCAGGAAGCATTCAGCTATTTATAATAAAACCGAAAACTACATAGCTCCTGCTGATGTAGCGTGTGACGACGGGGAATACCGTCATTTAGAAACTGAGGTTCACCTTTCGGAAGTCTTTCAAATGAACACGCAGCCCGGAGATGGAACCATCGTGTATCACTATGATTTTGGTGACGATTGGAAGCACGATATAAAGTTGGAAAGAATCATTCCTCAGTACAATAAAAACTATGCCCAGTGTACACTGATGGAGGGCGATACTCCTCCGGAAGACGTGGGCGGACCGGCTGGCTTTCAATACGTACTGGAAGTTCTGGAGAATAAAGAGCATACAGAGTATGCCAACATAAAATCATGGATCAGCGGCATGGGCTGGAAACCGATTGCCGAGGGAGATCTTGAAAAGGTCAATCAGCGTCTTGTGAAACGGCAGTATGGGCCTTACTGGCGCTAAGGGAGATGAGAACTGTTCGGAATCTGTATGAGGCCCAGGTTTTGACAAGACGCTGGATGCAGTATTACAATACGGTCAGACCACATAGCAGTTTAGGTGGCAAACCGCCTGCGACACAGACGATCGTCTGTACTGCTTAAGTAAGCCGGGATTTTACTAACTTCGTTTTTGGACCAATTCCTGGGGGCAGGTCAGTTTTCATACTCGATAAAAGCGGATCGATGGGTATGTTGCCTTTATACTGGTATTCATCGTCAATTACGGGCTTTCGGTACAGCTTTTTTCACACTTGATTCCTTCCGCGCACATCATTAGGAATGCGCCGACACCATGCAGGTCGTTCACACTGGTTGGACGAGCTAAATAGTGCGCATAGTCACCTACGCCTGTACCTACGCAGATATCGGGAATCTGCAAATCTCCGTCTACAATGGAAAGCCGGTTCAGCACGCCGGAGATGCCACGTCTTGCAGCGTCCAGATGTTTTGGATTAAAAATACCAAGCCGCACAGCTTTGCAGATTGCCGCTGCAAACATGCAAGTAGCGGATAATTCCGCCCAGTTGTTCGGATCGGCAACTTTGTCGGTTACCTGGTACCACATGCCCGTATCTGCATCTTGCCAGGGAAGCAGCGCTTCTAAAAGTTCGGTCAAAATCGCTTTTAGCGGATTATAGTGTTCGCTGGATGGCGGGAGTATTGCCAGATCGTATGTCAGTGCGATGACGACCCAACCCATGGAACGGCTCCAGAATTCTGGGGAGCGGCCCGTAATCTGATCGGCCCACGGCTGCGTATGTTCGTAATCCCACGCGTGTACCCAAAGGCCGCTGGCGTCGTCACAGGTGTTTTTCTTCATGATCTGTACCTGCTGTACGGCGGTTTGCAGCATGTCAGGCACATTGAACGTAAGCCCGTACTGCACACCAAACGGACCGGCCATATATAGCCCATCCAGCCACATTTGATTGCGGCAACATGCCATATGCCAATATCCACCCTCAGGCGTGCGTGGAAAGTTGCGGATAAAGTATGCGATGGTATCCAGTGCTATTTTATAACGCGGGTCTGCTGTTTTTTCAAACAGAGGAAACAACAGGATACCTGGTTGAAGGTCATCCAGTTTCCCCGGATTGAAGTGTTTGATATTTCCCGTGGCGTCAATCTGCAAGTCAATCCATTCTTTGATATAACGCAAATACGCTTCATTTTTCGTAATTTCGTATATCTGCATCATACCCGCAAGAAAAACGCCCTGATGATAATGAAACGACCGGATGGGGGGAAGTTCCTGCGGCTTAAACTTCCGCATCATTGTTTCGCATGCGAAGTGGGCGTAGTCCGTAATCTGGTTTACATGAAATTCACCGTTCTTCATTGGGTAATCACTCCTTAGAGAATTTTGATAGGCTGTTACGAAGCTCTTCCTGCAGTTCTTCACTCGTTGCGGCTTTCAATGCCTTCTCAAGTGCTTGTCTTGCTTCAATCGTACCGATTTCACCGAGTGACCAGGCAGCCATACGAGCGTTAAGCGGATGTTCACAAGTGTTTACACAGGCTTCTAGCACGTTGACGGCGTTTTTTGCTTTTTGCTGTCCCAAAGCTAGGATGGCGTTCTGTCTGATGTGGTTCTTGCCATATTTCCAACAATTGTACGGAACGATTTTTTCCATTTCCGCATCCGTCGCCATGACAATGGGGATCAGTTCGGGTGAATCGGGCAGGTCGATTTCGGGAAACACCTTGACAAAACGCGGGATGGATTGGCGGGGAACTAGATTGCGGTTTAGCCGGCATATCTCCAAGCATTTCCCTGTGCGCATAAGATAGGATTCTGTCACCCCCCAGTATTTTCGTGGCAGGCCATGTTTTGCATCACCTTTACCCTGTAAAAGCTGGTGCAAACACTGATCATATAGGTACGTTCCGTCTTCGCACATAGAGCGGGTTGGGCAGTTTCGTTCGCAGATACGGCAGCTTCCGCATTCATTTGCAGTGAAGTCGTAATCCGTATACGTCGTTTCCAGAGGTGCGTCTGTCACTACGCAGCTAAGGCGGATATATGAGCCGAATTCTTTTGTATACAAGAAATGGTTTCGAGAAATTTTCCCCATACCGGTTTGCGCTGCAATTGCGCGGTAGGGGAGATCGTTAGTAAATACACTGCGATATCCGCTCTCTGCCAGAAACTCGATGGCAATATCACCCATTTGCTCGCTAAGATAGGAGTAGATGCGTGTCCAAGGCCCAATTTTACCACGTGGTGTGTCTGGCGTGGTGGGAATGATAGTATCCAGCCCGTTGGTATACACACCCAGCATGATCACACTTCGTGCTGTCGGTAAAACAACCTTGGGATCAAACACATCCACCTCAACCTCAGTGTGTACCCTCTGGCCACAGCGGTAAGGAGTTTCGCGCGAGACAAGGTAAGTTTTGGTATGGACTGGACGAGCGTCGCCGATAGTGATGAGGTCGATTTCCCATTCCCTGGTCCGTTGGATTAAGTTTTGAGTCAACGACATAAATTATCCTTTCAACCCCGTTGTCTGAATGCCTTCCACGATTCGCTTCTGGAAAATAAAAAACACAAGAAGGCATGGGATTATCGATAAGAATTGCATAGAAAACATCGCACCCCAGTCGGTGACTGATTCGGGATCGGCAAACAGTCGCAATGCCATTGACAGGGGAAAGGTTCTCGCCTGGCTCAGGTATAATAGTGGCCCCATGAAGTCATTCCAACTGAAGTAAAAGGCGAAGATCCCGGCAGTGACAAGCGCTGGCCCCATCAGCGGTAGGATAATCCGTGTAAAAATTCCAAAGCTGTTGCAGCCGTCGATCGTTGCCGCTTCGTCCAGCTGCTTGGGCAGGCTCCGGCAGAACTGCATCAAAAGGAAAATATGAAACGGCGATCCCAGCCAGCCCGGCACAATCAGCGGAAGATATGTGTTTACCCAGCCGATTTTGTAAAACAGGATGTAGGATGAAACCATTGTGACCTGTGCGGGCAGCAACATGCTGACGATCATCGATGAAAAAACCAGTTTTTGGCCGCGGAACTTTATCCTTGTGATTCCGTAGGCAACCAGCGATGAAGACGCTAAAATCCCAATGGTATGTAAAACGGTGATAAAGATCGTATTTTTAAAGAATATGGCAAAGCTGATGCCGCCAATGCCTTTCCACCCTTTGACATAGTTGCTAAACTCCCAGTGATCGGGGAAAAGCTGCGCCGTTTGCAGAAACATCTTACTGCTTTCCGTAAGCGAGCTTTTGAAAAGCCATAAAATCGGATAGATGCTGATGAGGCTGACCAAAATGCAAAAGGCATGGAAAGCAACCGAACGTAATCTCGCTCTTTTAGCCATTTCTCATCAACCCTCCGCTTCGTAATAAACCCATTTGCCGGAAAACTTGAAGATGAGCGCGGTGATCGCCGCGATGACAACTAGCATGACCCATGCCATGGCGGAAGCGTAGCCCATATCGAAGTTCACAAAGGCTTGTTGGTACAAATAATAGTTATAGTAGGTCGTCAGCCGCATGGGGCCTCCGCCTGTAATCAGCATACATTGTGTGAAGATCATGAAAGCGCTGATGATGCCCATGATCACGTTATACAAAATCACGGGGCTGAGCATCGGCAGCGTGATATGGAGATAGCGCTGCACCGGATTGGCGCCGTCGACAATAGCCGCTTCATAATAGGTGCCGGGTATGTTCTTGATCCCTGCCAGGAAGATCAGCATTGCGGATCCGAACTGCCATCCGCTGAGTATAATCAACGTGCCGGCGGCGAACTTCGGATTGGTGATCCAGCCGATTTTGTCCGTCAGCAAACCCAGCGACATCAACAGCTGGTTGACCGCGCCGTCGTACCCGAACAGATAGCGCCAGGTGATGGCCATGGCAACGCTGTTGCCGATGATGCTGGGGATGTACATGGCGGTACGGT
>Ga0255346_1004716_pt1 | contig 14598 bp, 13 predicted proteins | sample wastewater_treat_FD_194410 | JGI IMG/M metagenome (GOLD analysis project Ga0255346, IMG submission 194410) | Wastewater microbial communities from Lulu Island WWTP, Vancouver, Canada - plant22 | ecosystem: Engineered > WWTP > Wastewater > Unclassified | place: Canada: Vancouver, British Columbia... | reverse complement strand
ATTTCCGATGGATGCAAAGCGCGACTTTATGGATTGCAGGACCAACGGCCAGTCATTTTACCCAAAAAGAGCATTCCATACCTGATGGTGACAGCCGCCGTCATACAGCGGGATGGTCTGGTGCTTCTTGCACAGCGCCCTCCGGACGGTTTGCTCGGCGGATTGTGGGAGTTTCCTGGCGGGACACTTGAAAAAAATGATATCGATTTGGTTTCTTGTTTGCGGCGAGAAATTAACGAAGAATTGGGCGTAGAAATTAATATAATGAAACCTTATGGCCGCTATCGCCATGCATATTCACATTTTAAAATCACCTTATATGCGTTTTTATGTACCTTGTTACCGGATAACGATCCGAAACCCATGGAGGGCCAGACTTTAGCCTGGGTTGCTGTTGGAGCACTGACTGATTATCCAATGGGTAAGGTGGATCGGCTGATTGCCAACCGACTGATTGGGGAGAACAAAAATGAAACAGTATTCTGATGATAGAGAGCGCATGGTAGCCAATCAAATCGCGAACCGAGGCATAAAAGATGAACGCGTCCTTGAAGCAATGCGTACCGTACCCAGGCATCTTTTTGTTTCTGAAGAAGCGCGTAAATATGCATATATTGACAGCCCAATACAAATTGGCAGTGGGCAAACCATTTCGCAGCCCTATATCGTAGCCTTAATGACCGAGCTTTTGGATGTGCAGCGGGATCATCGTGTTTTGGATGTGGGAACTGGTTCTGGTTATCAGGCAGCAATATTAGGTGAACTGGCTGCGGAGGTTTACTCGATTGAGAGACACCATGAACTGGCAGAAAAAGCCCGACTAGTATTGAATGAATTGGGGTACCAGAATATTAAAGTTGTTGAGGGAGATGGCAGTCAGGGGTATTTACCTGCCGCACCTTATGATCGAATCCTTGTGGCTGCGGCCGCACCCACAGTGCCTGCGCCTCTATTAGAACAATTGGCGCCAGGAGGGCGTTTGGTGCTTCCGGTAGGGCCCCGTTTTTCACAACGGCTGGAAGTTTGGGAGCGCATTGATGACCAGTTCACGCATTCGGTGGATATCCCGGTGGTGTTTGTGCCGCTAATCGGCGAATCGGGCTGGGATGATTAACGCCGCAGGGAAATGTAATTAAGGGCTGTTTGTTTCGTGAACAGGATCAAAGGCTTTGGGTGAAAGGAATAGAAACAGGGCTGCGATGGTAAACCCAACGCCGCCGATTATTCCCACAGGCGTCGGACCGAGCAATGCATTGGGTTCACCCTGAACAAAAAGCAAACTGAGCGCAGCAATGCCATTCAAAGCACCATGACCGATCACTGCCGGCCAGATACTTCCCGCTTTAATATCCAACCATCCAAACACAGCGCCTGAAACGACGCAGAACCAAAGCATGGCTAAAAGGCCCAGGTATGGGACACCTGCATAATCTGCACCATAGTTATAACCCATCAGGATCAGGGGCCAGTGCCACACTCCCCAGATGATACCCGTTAAAAGAATTGCTTTACGGCCGCCCAATGGCAGCAGTTTGGGCAGTAAATATCCATGCCAACCAAACTCCTCGCCGAAACTGGGCAGCATATTCAAAAGAGGGGCAAATAACGTGGCTTGCAAAGTTTGTAAGGCAACAATTAGCCACGGGTTTACCTGGTTTATACCAGCGAGCCCCATTTGCGATTTAATTAAACTCAGTCCAGAATCGTAGTGCTCTGGGAAGAGCAAAAAGAACAAGACCATACCTGCAATGGTCAACGGTCCAGGCAGAAACCAGGAGATAAGAAAATAAACCCAGCGTTTTTGACCAAAATCTGGTTTGAGGTGCAAGTTTTTAAAGCCCTCTTTGCTGATTAAGCGGGTAATAATATTGGCTAAGGCTGGGCCATACATATAAAATGAAGCCATTAGAAGTAAAGCCAGGCTTATTTCGATGCCAGCAATGGTGTAAACTGGGCTGTTGGTCAGGCCGCCAGTCAGATAAATAACAAGAGCAATTGCCCAGGAAATACCAAATGCAAAGGCCAAAAAAATAAAAATTCTTTTCCAATCAGTTGTTTCTGTCATGCGAATGAATCCTTTGGTTGATAAATTGATGGCGCCTATTTGTCGTGGTCAGATTTCCCGTGATGTATTCAACGAAGTGCTTACTCCTTTTAATAGAAGCATCGAATATGTTGTGGTTGAAAAAATTTGGTTATGTTGAACCAGGATAAGATCAACCCCGTGATCTTGCTTGTTTCTAAACTGAATGATTCTACAATTTGAGTATGTGTCAGCATTCTCGTTTCATATCCGCTTACATATTAAAAAGATGGTTCCATGTATTTTACCTGAAATTGTTTCATGACTGTGAAATCCTGGTTTTTTATCTCTTATTGCAAAGAGCACTGGTCAAAACCTGGATGAACATTGAGGGTGAATTAATAAAATTCAACATATTTAAAATACACTACAAATTTAGTGTATAATGTTTTTAAAATACAAATTTAATGAAATTAATCGGAGGTTATGATGAAGCGGCATGTAATCTATAAAGTAATTGCTGTGATAGTGGCATTAATAATCTCGGCTTGTAGTTTGATGTCCTCTTTCCAAAAAGACTCGGGATTCGATAGCACCCGAGAAGTTTTAACCATTCAAGAAACCTCCATTGCCTTGCAACAGACCCAAGTGGCTCTATCTAACGCGGAATCTGTTGAAACCGAACCGCCATCACAGCCCACACCAGAGATTCTCCCAACGGAAACGCAAGCAATAATCATTGCACACACAGAAGAAGCTAGTGAACAGCCGACTGCATTTGAACCAGAAACCATGCCAACCTTTGATGAATGGCTGAATTCTGTAAATATATTGCTTTATGATAATATGTATGAACGGGGAGTAACAAGGGTGATTGAAGATGCTCTAGATGGTCTGAGATTAAGAAGCAATACAACCAATGTGAAGGATGCCATGGGCCATTTTCTGTCTTATATGAATTCTGCCACCCAATGGGATTTAATAATCATTGGTGCTGAATCTCGAGATAATATTTCCGGTGAATACTTTGATGCACTCAATGCTCAGCTTGACCGTGGAGCCAGCGCAATTTTAGAAATATGGTATATCGATAGTGTAACCTACGGACGGATTCAGCCATTAATGCAACGCTGTGGTATCGCATTTCAGGAAGATTGGCAGATGGACGTTGATGACAACCTGAATTTGTATGTGGTATATCTGCTCGATACAGAACATCCGTTGTTCTCTGATCCTAATACAATCAGCATGTTAATCCCCTATGGGGTTATGTGGTATGGAGATGTGGGTGACTTTGTAAAAGTAAAACCGGATTCCGAGGCGCAACTACTGGGCGGTATTTTACAAAAAGATGCTTCAAAATTCGGGGTAATTGCTGATTGCATGGATGGACGCATGATCTGGCAAACTTTTTCAACGCATAATTACAAAGATCAAAATATGATTGATCTTTGGCAGAACTATATCATGCGAACATTAAAAGCCCGTTACAATTATTTGCAAGAATAAATACGATGAAACAATAACCCCTGTAAACCTGCTGAAGTTATCCCTTTCCCAATCGAAGGGATTGATAAAGATAAGGAACTCAAAAACAGAACTTTGTAAATGCTATGGTTTGCAAAAAAACAAATTGTCCCACGGGTACCCTGTGGGATTTTTATGTTATGCAGATAGCAAATCTGCGCGACCCCCTAATTTTTCTTTCATTTTTTCTAATAAAGCATCATCAGGGGTACGTTGTGTCAAACTATACATAAAAACGGAAAGCATCATCTCACAGTCTGCTACTTCTTTGCCGACATCTTCTTTTTTTACACGGTCATTGTTTCTGATCCAACCTTTTACGCGGGAGACAATCTCATCGGCGTGATAGCCTTCATCTGAAAAAGCCTTGAGCATATCAATTTCTTCTGTAGTTAGTTCTTCTTTGTGATGAGCCAGATATGCTTCGGCCAATTCACCCACTTCAGATAGAAAAAACCACAACGCATCTTTCGCGCTGGGCCATTGCAAGCCACGAGCAGCATAATAGTTTTGGATGGTTTTAATCTCCATTATTACTCCTTTGCGTTGGGTTTATCATTAGAAGCCATTATACATGAAGTCCTAAATGTTGAAACTTGTAACCCATCAGGTGCAACCATTTATGGATATTTTCTGAGGATCATCAGCCCAAGTGGTTAATTAAGTATAATAAGGCCATGGTTCTTGAAAGAAGTGCAGGGTTATGAAATTTAAAGAAGCTTTTCAAAAAGCTTTGGCATGGATAAAAAATTTGTATCATCGGTTGGATGATTTAAGTGGTGGTGTATTGGGGATTATTCGCTTAACGATAGAAAGATTCACCGAAGAACGTGGCGCAGAAACCGCTGCCAGCCTTGCTTATTATGCTTTCTTTTCTATTTTCCCGATGCTGTTGGTATTTATCGTCATCGGCAGTTTTTTTGTCGATGCGGAAGTTGTTCAAATTCAATTGTTAACGGTGTTAGAAGGTATCGTACCTGCGGCTGAAGATCTGGTTATCCAGAATATTAACCATGTGCTCAGATTGCGTGGAGCAGTGACTTTTGTAGCCTTATTGTCGTTGGTTTGGTCCGCAACCAGCGTTTTTAATATTTTGGCCAGAAATATTAACCGAGCTTTTCCGCAAGCGGGTTTGTTAAATTTTTTCAAAGGGCGTTTAAGGGCACTGGTCATCTTTTTTAGTATCGGATTGTTGCTATTGCTCTCTTTGGCGGTTTCTACACTGATTGGTTTGATCCCCGTGATAGAGATACCCATTAACGGTTTTTACTTGCACGAGACGATTATCTGGCAAATCGGCGGATTTTTGGTGCCGGTATTTGTAAACTGGATTATGTTTGGGGCGCTTTATCAGTGGGTTCCCACCGTGGATGTCAGCCGAAGGGCATCCTTTTTTGGCGGATTGATCGCCGCTGTTGCCTGGGTGCTGCTCAACAATGGCTTTACCTGGTATCTCAGCAGCGGTCTTAGCCAGTATCAGCTGGTGTACGGCTCGTTAGGGACGATTGTGGCGTTATTTTTCTGGGTTTACCTGACGGCAATCATCGTCTTGGTTGGGGCACATTTGACTGCTGCGATTCAAACGTCTCGGCAGAGGCTATCTGATGATTAACTGGCATACCTGAACGTTGAAAGGACGCTTCGATTACAGCGTATCACGCGTAAAAATCACGCTGTTTCCCATTAAGGAAATTCATGGGAACAAACGTTGCGCGCTTCGACAGGCATAATTAAACATCATTCAATGTTTGTTGGTATTCTTCATTTCGAAACCTTTAATTAGATTTTTTATATGAGTTCTGTTTTCAAGTTTACGCTTAAAATTTTAAGATTTGAAACTCGACTATTGGATTTATTTGGTATAATCATTTTTTAGATGTGTTGAAGTAATTGATCAGGCAGGACCCTTACCTTAAAACGCATTGAAACTGAAACTTGAAATTGCGTTTCGACAATCAATAGCGGCTTTTTGAAAAATGACTAACTTGCATCAACCTTATTAATTGATACATTATGGAAAAGAAAAGCGCTTTGCTAAGATCTTTTACTGGACGCCAAGGAAGGCGTTTAAAAGAATATCTGACAGCCTATATCTTTATTGCTCCAGCTTCTATCCTCATTTTTGCTTTTGGTATATTTCCGGTGTTCTTTGCGCTTTATGTAAGTCTGCACCGTTGGCGCATTATACGGGGGGAAATGATTGGATTGCAAAATTACGTTACTGCAATTGGCAATTTGGCTTATGTAATTGCCTTTTTCCTGGGAATAGGTGCGCTGGTTTCGATTTACTTCATCATTAAACGCATTATTGCAATGAAACAAAAGGATAATGATGAGCCCTGGCTAACCATTGCTCCTGGATTGGTTAACGCGGCAATGGTATTTGCATTACTTAACTGGTTTTATCGCGCTTTGCCTGAGGTGCTGGATATTGCTTTTAAGGTACGCGGGTTTGAGCGTGGTAAAGTGGTTTTTAGCGAGTTTTTGCGGGATGCACTGCGATCCGATAATGTTCTACCTGCCTGGCGAATCTTTTTGTTGACCTTAATTGTGAGTTTGGCCGTCGGCATCCTTGTTTGGCGCGTGTGGCGTAATCGTAAGAATTTGAATTATCAAGCATATTTCTCACTGCTTTTTATTGTTGCCGGTGTGGGTGTTGGCTTGTTATTCTTTACCTTCAAGGAAGTATCCACAGTTTACCAAAACGCCCTGATAGAGGGGGTCGATCCAGGTATATGGCCGCAGGTTATTTCAATTTCTGGTGGTGTACTCTTGCTGGGCGCTGGTTGGTTCCTTTGGCGCCGGGCTGAAAAACAATATTCCAACAGTGGTTTTTGGTTGCATTTACTGGGCGCTCTGATATTGTTGGTGGGTGGATGGTTACTGATTGGTGAGATTCCGATGATTATTGCCAATGGTGATAAGCGGGTTTGGGATGGCCTTAAAGTGACTTTGTTTTTCTCGCTGGGGACGGTGCCGGTGCAATTGATCGTTTCAATCTTCCTGGCGGTTTTGCTATTTCAGAAATTTCTGGGATCGAACATCTTCCGTATTATTTACTTTATTCCTTATGTCACCCCGGCGATTGCCAGTGCTGCTGTTTTTCAACAAATGTTTTCAAATCGGCACACCGCGCCAATAAACATGTTTTTGCGCTGGTTAGGGTTGCCTCCTCAGAAATGGTTGTTTGAACCACGCGGAATAATTACTCTCATCGCCGATCATTTTGGTAAAACGGTCCCTGCCTGGGCTGCGGGACCCAGTTTGGCATTGACTGTAATTATTTTGCACTCAATTTGGACTTTTGTCGGCTACAACACGGTAATCTATTTAGCGGGTTTGGGCAATATTCCCAAAGAACTCAATGACGCGGCAGAAGTAGACGGTGCCAGCGGTTGGCAGGTCTTTCGGCATATTACCTTCCCACTATTATCGCCAACAACTTATTTCCTCTCTTTGATTGGCATTATTGGCACCTTTAAGGCTTTTAATGTGATTTGGATTTTTAGAAGCAACATGGCATTAGGAACTACGGATACCTTTAGCCTGGTGATTTTTATCGAATTTTTTGAAAAACTGCGCTATGGATACGCATCTGCAATGGCGTTTGTTTTGTTTGGAATCATCTTAACATTAACCCTTATCAACAACCGGATTCAGGGTTCGCGGGTGTTTTATGGATAAGAAATCGAAAAAAACCCATATTTTCTCCGTTTCGATACGCCGAAAGGTTTTTACCTATTTGCTTTTGCTGATTGGCGCCTTTATCTCATTGCTCCCGTTTATTTGGATGATTTCGACATCTTTGATGACCCTCGGAGAAGCTCTTGGAACAGCCTTTTTCCCTTCATCGTTGCAATTTCAAAACTATGCGGAAGCCTGGCGAAGGGCGGAGTTCTCGAAATATTTTGTCAACAGTCTGCTTATTACATTGATCACTTTATCTGGCGAGATAACCTTCAGTGTATTTGCGGCTTATGCTTTTGCCCGCATGGAGTTTCCCGGGCGTGACCTGATTTTCAGTATCATGTTGAGCACAATTATGATCCCGGCAATGGTTTTGATAATCCCGAACTTTCTCACAGTCACCTGGCTGGGACGCATTGGACCGATTCCATGGATTAACAACTGGCCCGCCCTAACAATCCCCTTTATGGGGAGTATTTTCTCAATATTTTTGCTTAAACAGTTTTTTGCGCAGGTCCCTAACGAACTGTTTGATGCTGCTCAAATCGACGGTGCCGGGCATTTCCGTTTCCTGTTTCAGGTGGTGTTGCCCTTATCAAAAGCCCCGTTGATGGTAATTCTGGTTTTGTCTTTTATCGGCACCTGGAATTCATTGGCCTGGCCGATGTTAGTGACAAATACACCAGATTGGCGTCCGATTTCCGTTGGCTTGATGAACTTTGTGGATGAAGCCGGACAACTGATCAACTTAACGATGGCGGGCGCTTTTATTACCATAGTTCCGATCCTGATTATTTATTTCTTCACGCAAAGACAATTTACCGATAGCATTGCCAGATCAGGATTGAAAGGCTAATTAATTGGCGAAAGTGAGAGGAGGTTTACTCGACAAAAACTAAAACCGTCTTGTGTAATTTGAAACCATTTTAATTTAGAGGAGATGAAAATTCCATGAAAAAACTAAATATTTTACTTTCTGTCGTAATATTGTTTTCTCTGGTACTGGCTGCTTGTGCGCCCAAGGTATCACCACCTCCAGCGGAAGAACCAAAAGTGGAAGAACCAAAAGTGGAAGAGCCAAAGCCCGAGGAACCAAAAGTTGAAGAGCCTAAGGTTGAAGAACCTGAAGAACCGGAAGAACCGGAAGCACCTGAATTTGAAGGCGTGACGGTCCAATTTTGGCATGTGTATTCTGATGCGCCTGGTGCTGCATTGCAGGCTTTGGTGGATGAATTTAATGACACCAACCCTTATGGCATCTTTGTAGACTCCCTCGATCAGGGCAGCTATCGCGATATTGAAGACAAGATGAACGCTGGAATCCAGTCAGGTGACCTGCCCGATGTCGTTATGGCCTATACCAATGCTCTGGCGGACTGGTATTCCGTAGGCTTCATCGCTGACCTGAACCCTTACATTAATGATACGAAATATGGCCTGACATCCGATCAACTGGCGGATTTGTATCCCCACCTTAAGGCCGCTGGCAGTATGCCCGATGGTGCCTGGGTTGCTTATCCAATGACCCAATCTGCCAACGTGTTGGTCTACAACTTCACCTGGGCAGAGGAATTAGGATTTTTAAAAACCACCTACAACTTCAGCAGAGTTAAAAGACCTGGTTTGTGCAGCAGCTGATGACAATACTGCCAAAGGCGGCGACTTTGCCGGCACTGGCGGTTTGATCTATTTCCCGAATACAACCAACTGGTTGCACTTCCTATATGCCTTTGGTGGTCAGGAACTTAACGCAGCTGGGGATGCTTATGACTTTACATCGCAGGCGGCTGTGGATGCTTCCATGTACATTTTGGATCTGAAGGCTGATGGTTGCGAATGGCAGACCCAGGACTACCCGAACCCGGAACAGGGTCAGCGCAAAGCAATCATCACTATGAGCTCTACCGCAGGCGCTCCTTACTATGCAGCAGCCTTTGAAGAAGCTAACAACGATGATGAATGGGGCTGGATCGCTGCTCCTGGCCCGGATGGCCATCTGGCTGTTAATGCATTCCAGCAGATGCTGGGTGTTGTTCCCAGCCTGCCAGAGTTCGAAATGGCTTCCTGGCTGTTCGTCAAATGGCTGACCTCTCCTGAAATCCAGGCGCGCTGGATCAAGGAAAGCGGCTACTATGGCACCCAATACTCTACCGAAGCCCTCTTAGCAGATTATGCAAAAGAAAACCCCGTGTGGGCTTCCGGTGTGGAACTGGCTGCGATTGGGCCCTCAGAACCCCAAACCTTCCCCGCCTGGTCATCCGTACGGCGCGCAATCGGTGACTTTGCAGCTGAACTTTACAATGCAACCAGCGAGGCTGAGGTTCGTGATATTCTCGAGCGGTTGACACAAACTGCTAATGACCTGGTTAAAGAAATCTCCCAGTAATTTTTACTGGGTCTCGATTGACTTAATCCAGAAAATTAAAGCCCCTCAAATATTTGAGGGGCTTTTTTATTTTTTTGTCAAACTGAATTCTCAAGCAAATTCAATGACTTAAATCAATCCGGTTAATAATTGACCGGATTAATTGACAGGGGCACATCAACACATCAGGACACTTTTGTCGGAGGTGTTGTCCTGCTGATAATCAAACATTGTCTTTCCATTCGAGGTTGATCCAAGCAACCCAATTTAGTCCGGCTGTGGAATTATTGATGTGTTTTAAATAGATTTGCCGATTGTTTTGTTGTTTTTTGACTTTAAAATTAACAGGACATCAATTAATAACCAAATACTCGTGGAGCTTTAACAAATCTTTAAACTAATTGAAAACGCCGTTTATTATAATGTGGTCATAAATCTGGAATAAATGCCTGAACAAAATCAAGCATTCATAGATTCTTCATTTCACTCCTTTTTGTGAAGACTCCCTCCGAAAACCAGCAGCGGATGACCTGAGCAGCCATCCGTTGTTGGATTAACAGCCAAGACGTTTTCGTAAGTGGAAAACCTGCGATGAGGAATGGCATCAAATGGGTGAAACTGCTCGTAATTAGGAAGGTTCCAAGCAAAAAATCTGGTCAGGTTTTTAAATCAGATTTATTCCTAAAACAGGAAATATGAAAGCCTGCGGAGTTTATTAAAACCCTAAAAACCACGAATTGCATCGTCAGGAAAAATTTGTGCTCCGAATAACTACTTTCTTCTGCGCTGAAAACTTATTTTTACTCTTTCGAAGAAAAACTTTTCTGGCTCATGTGCATAGAAAATCAATGGGGGTTCATCAGTTTTTTCAAAAATCATTATTGAAAAATACAAGATAAAAATATCGCTAATAGATGTCTTTTATAGAACCCATTGTTGGTGGATTTGCAAGATCAGTCCCTGACTGCCAAAGCATTAATTATCTTTTCAAACTATAATACTTCCATGCAACTGACCCCTGAAGAACAGGCTTTACTGGATGGCGAAGGCAGCCCAGCAGCCCAAAAAGCAATGCAGATCCTGACAACGCTGGGGCGTATTTACGGCGCTGAGCGAATGCTACCGGTCAGTTCGGTGCAAATTGCCGGGGTGAGCTATGACAACCTGGGCGAGGCTGGACTGGCCTGGCTGGCAGAGATGGCATCGAAAGGCGGGCGTGCCAGGGTTTTTTCCACGCTTAATCCAGCGGGTATGGATGTTGAAAATTATGAAACCTTAGGCATTTCAGAAAATTTTGCTGAGAAGCAGCGTCAAGTGCTGGCAGCTTTTGAGGCCATGGGGATTGTCACAACCTGTTCTTGCACGCCTTATCTATTTGGTAACCTGCCCGTTTATGGCGAGCATATCGCCTGGGCGGAGAGCAGCGCTGTATGCTATGCTAACTCGGTTTTGGGCGCGCGCACCAATCGTGAAGGTGGGCCATCGGCACTGGCAGCTGCTATCACCGGACGTACCCCGGCTTATGGCTATCATCTGGATGAGAGCCGGCGTCCTGGTGTGCATGTGAAGGTAAATGCCAGTTTGCAAGGGACAATTGATTTTGGTGCGTTGGGCAAGGCGATTGGTGATCGTTTCCAAACACTTGTGGCTAACCGGGTTCCTTATATAACTGGCGTTTTCAACGCCAGTCTGGAAACGTTAAAATCCTTTTGCGCCAGCATTGCTACTTTTGGTGGTGTGGCACTATTTCACATGCGCGATATCACCCCTGAATCCAAATCCTTTGAACCACCCAAAGAGATGCTAATAATTACCCAAGCCGATCTTGATTCTGCCAAAGCAGAGCTGAACAGTGCTGCAAGTGAAAAAATTGACTTTCTCAGCCTGGGCTGTCCACACCTGACCCTGACGGAGATTCAACGCATTGCCCAAATTTTGGCAGGTAAAAAGGTTCGTAAGGAGTTTTGGATCACCGCGGCGCGGCCCGTAAAAAGTATGGCTGATCAAATGGGCTATACAGCAATTATCGAGGCGGCTGGCGCTAAATTCGCTACCGACACCTGCTGCGTAGTAGCACCGATAAAAGGGCGATTTAAAGTCATGGCAACGGATTCCGCCAAAGCTTGCTATTATGCAGCGGCAAAAAACGGATTTGCTACCCGTTTGCTGAGTTTTGAAGAAGTGCTTGCGGAGGCCATTCGATGAAACTTGTGGGTCGGACGATTTACCCCGGGCAGGCTGAGGGTGAAGCTCTGGTCAGTCGAATGGGAATCTCGTTTTATGGCGAGGTTGACCCTGATACCGGCGTGATCACTGAAAAGGGGCACGATTTGCAGGGTCAATCAATAGTGGGAAAGGTGCTGGTTTTCCCTGCTGGAAAAGGTTCCACTGTAGGCTCTTATATCCTGTACCGTTTGAAATATAACGGTCTGGCTCCGGCTGCCATCATCAATGTTGCGTGTGAACCGATCATCGCGGTAGGCTGCATCATTGCTGAGATCCCCTGTATTGACCAGGTGTCCATCGATCAGCTTTTTACCGGCGAGGTTGTACGCCTTGACGCAGCATGTGGATGGCTGGAAGTCCTGGATTAACTGGATAATAAGTATAATTTACACATGTCCGAAAATAAACGTGTTATCCTTGCCATCACAGGCGCCAGTGGCGCAATTTACGGTTTGCGCACGCTGGAAATCTTAGAAAAACTTGATATTGAGGTTCACCTGGTGATCAGCGCGTTGGGGGACAGGGTATTGCAAGAGGAGGTCCGAATAAGTGCTGCAGAGCTTATGCAACGGACTGTTTACAGTTATTCAACAGAAGACCTGGCAGCACCGATCGCTTCAGGTTCTTTCAAAGTAGATGCAATGTTGATTGTGCCCTGTTCCATTAAAACCTTGTCAGCAATCGCGAACAGTTATACCGAAAATTTGATTTCACGGGCAGCTGATGTGTGTTTGAAAGAAGATCGTCCTTTATTGTTAGCAGTCCGTGAAACGCCCCTGCATACAGGTCATCTGCATTTGATGAGCAAAGCAGCCCAGGCAGGAGCGATCATCTACCCGCCCGTCCCGGCGTTTTACAGCCACCCGGCAACGATTGATGATCTGGTGAATACTTCGGTGGGTCGCATGTTGGCTCGCGTTGGAATTGAAAACAATGCCTTTATTCCCTGGAAGGGCTTGGGAAAACAATAACCTCAAAATTATATAGTTATTTATTGCAGGTGATAGTATCGGATGGGCGATAAGCCCAACTTTTGTAATTTATTATTCCTGTGAAGGTTACCTCCGGTAGAGGGTTATTTTCAACACGACCCAACTCACCAGCCCTGACTTTATAAGGGATTGGTACCCAGCATTAAAATCCGCCCAATATAGCGACCCATCTTTGGCATAATTCGGACTCTAACTGCTGAAGCGCTTTGATTTCTAAAACTTTCCAGAAAAGAATGAACAATGGGATTTAGAAATACGCAGCGATTACGGATGTGCTATAATCTGCTTGAAACTTACCAATGGTGAAATTATTTTTCATCTTCCGCAGATAGGAAATTCGTCATGACTCAACTCGATCCCGAACGACAAACACAAGCCAAGCAGTATGACCGCATTAAACGCAGGCTATGGCTGGTGGACCAGGGCATCACGCTGATATATGCCCTGCTGTGGTTGCTTACCGGCTGGTCGGTAGCACTGAGAACCTGGCTGATGAATAGCATCAACAATACCTGGTTCGTTGTAGCCGGGTATGCCGCTATTTTTGGTGGTATTTTCTTTCTAATCAACTTACCGCTGGGATATTATGCCGGATATGTATTGCCGCATCGCTTTGGCCTTTCTACACAGGCATTCAGAGATTGGGTGATTGACCAGTTGAAAGGTCTGGCGGTAGGGGCAGTATTGGGATTTATCGTGATTGAGTTAATCTACATGGCGCTGCGGCTAACCGGTGAGAATTGGTGGCTGTGGTTGACGGGTGGTGTGCTGTTGTTTAACATCGTGCTTTCGAACCTGGCGCCGGTTTTATTAATGCCTATTTTTAATAAGTTCACTCCTTTAGGGGAAGATCATGCTGATCTTGAAGAACGGTTAGTAAATCTGGCTGAAAAGGCGGGCACCAGGGTGAAAGGTGTTTTTAAAATGGATATGTCCCGCCGCACAAAACAAGCCAATGCCGCGCTGACGGGACTGGGGAGCACGCGGCGCATCATTCTGGGCGATACCCTGATCAATGAATTTACCACAGATGAGATAGAAACGGTCTTGGCGCACGAATTGGGACACCACGTGCATCATGATATTGCCTGGATGATCGGTGGTGGAACGGTGTTGACCGCCTTAGGTTTTTTCCTGGTCTCTCGGGTGATGGGTTGGGCGATAACCGCTTTTGGCCTTTCAGGGGTGGCCGATCCTGCCGGGTTGCCGGCTTTGATGATTCTGCTCTCCCTTTACCAACTGATAACGATGCCCGTTGAAAATGCCTTTTCCCGCTGGCGCGAAAATAAGGCGGACACTTACGCTCTGCGGGCAACGAATAAGGCGGACGCATTTTCCTCAGCTTTTAAACGCTTGGCCAATCAGAACCTGGGCGATGTCGATCCCGAGCCCTGGGTTGTTTTTATGTTTTATAGTCATCCACCCCTGAGTGTCCGCATTGCCAGGGCAGATGCCTGGCACGAATCCGCTTCCAGTTAACAATTTACCGGGGACAAAAGCGGTTTTCAGCCCTTTCCACGGGTATAATTTTCCTAATGTCTATCCTTGTGGCTGTTGATATTGAAACTACTGGCTTAAACCCCGATGAGGATGCCATTATCGAAATTGGGGCGGTGAAATTTAATGGGCGCAGGGTGGTGGATGAGTGGTCTACACTGGTTAATCCTCGTCGCCCAATTCCAGGTTTTATCACCCAGTTGACGGGTATTACCAACCCGATGGTGCGCAATGCGCCCTTTTTAATCGATGTGATGGTTGGGTTAATTGAATTTGTGGGG
>Ga0255346_1004714_pt1 | contig 14601 bp, 13 predicted proteins | sample wastewater_treat_FD_194410 | JGI IMG/M metagenome (GOLD analysis project Ga0255346, IMG submission 194410) | Wastewater microbial communities from Lulu Island WWTP, Vancouver, Canada - plant22 | ecosystem: Engineered > WWTP > Wastewater > Unclassified | place: Canada: Vancouver, British Columbia... | reverse complement strand
TCAAACAAGTCCAAAAACTTGACCAGTCCCAAAAGCCCGCCAAACGGGCTTAATTGTTCGCTACATGTACCATATGCTGTCGAAGCATTGATTTTTCTTGCTCCCGGGAAGTCTTCATTAAACCGTTTACTGCCAAAGCTTTTCCTGCTATCCTTATTTCGCCTTTTTACCATCTGGGTACCTCCTGTTGTTTGGGGTTTATTTGCATATTCCTTTATACAACAGGTTACCCAGATGGTTCTTTCAATATTTAATAAATGCGTGCAAGATTCAGGTAATATGCATACTTCTACTCCTATGCTTAACGGACCTTGAGCCATTCTGATTCGTTAGGAAATGAGCCGCCCTTTCTATTCATTTCACGAAACCGATAAACGATAGAACGGATTATAGCTTTGGGGAAAGATGACGAAGACAGATCAGCATATAATTGACATATAGTTTGCGCAACATAAGCTGCATCGAATACATTGTTAAGATGATAGGCATTTCCGTCTAAATAAAATCCATCAGTATTGAAACCATTGCCCATATAGGGTAGCCGCGGTCTGTAACAATTTGAAGTACGTACTTTCTGGCGAAAATAATCAGTCAAACCATGCTTTTCTGCAATCTTATTTAGTATGATCAGTTCTCGACTCATTCGCTCTTCACCATACATCCCAGATGACAACTCCATTATCCCTTTAATTAAAACTTGGCGATAATCAATAGGCGGAAAACTACCTCGCCATCCCGGCAAATCCCTCGCAGTAAGCAGATAATCCGCAGTCATTAACGTAATCAATGGCGAGTATGGCTGAGATGCCAATTCTCTATGCATAGGCATGGAAGAAACGCTTTGAAAGAAGCTTTCGGATATTTTCTTAGCAGTTTCCTTATTCGATAAATACGCCAATCCATGAGAATCGGGCGATGAACCGAAGATTGAAAATGGTTGACCAGAATAAGCATAACTATCAACCATCCCAGCCAATACAATCCCTGAATATCCATCAGGGGTTGGGCAAGAATAAAATCGTCCACGTGGCGAATTTTGGCGAACTCTTTCTATCAACGTTGTAGATGCCACGCCTTTTACATAAAACATAGGAGATTCACGGTCACTTGAATAACGAAGTTCCTTGGCTTGCCTGCAAAGGAACTTCCGGGAATCAATGATTTTAATACCCTTGTCCCTAAAAATAGTTATTTGACTATTTATTCCGCGAACATTTGGATAAAAATAATGTGGTGCAGGCCACGCCAGTAACTCCATGCCCGTATCACGCAAAGTGTTCCACATGCCTTGTATACCATCAGGCAACAATCCATCATCTCCACCTAAAGCAATTACAAATCCAGGTTTTACTTGCTGTAAAACGTATTCAAAATTGTTTAACATGCCAGTCCCTGAACTTGGCGTCAAATATCGAATACGAGGATCGCGTTTCGATGCCTCCTCTACCACCTCACGAGTGTTGTCAGTGCTGCCATCGTCCGACACAAGCACTTCTAAATGTTCGTAATTTTGCAGCATGCAAGTACGCAAGGTGTGGTACAGGTAATGTGCCCGATTCTTACACGGTATAATCACAGAAAAAAGGGGGAAAGATTCTTTCATATCTTGCTTGGCCATTACAATTGCTCCAAACCTTCTCTTTAAAATATTAGGGTTTATCTACATTCAAATTTTAAGACTACCAAAATGATGAGCCTAAATTTAAATATTCCGGTTATGAGTCCCTATTAAATTTTGCACCAGACCGTCCTATTCACATAGTCTGTATAACTCAAAATGATGCGAAGAATCTTCTTTGAGACATTCTCTACATCATAGTCATGAACAATGTGGAATAAACTTGATCCTTCAGCTAAATGCGACTGCACGACAGTGATGGCTTTGAGAACGCTATCCTGTTTGAGTCCGCACATGATTAAAGTTCCTTCATCCATCCCTTCCGGGCGTTCATGTGCCTGTCTAATAGTCACCGCAGGAAAACTTAAAATAGACGATTCTTCTGTTATAGTGCCACTGTCGGAAATTACACAGCGGGCATTCATTTCAAGTTTTACATAATCCAGAAAACCCAATGGTTTCAAAAACTTGATACGAGTGTCGGATTCCGCCACGCTTAAACTTTCCATACGTTTTCTTGTGCGGGGGTGCGTGGAAACAATCAGAGGAAGGTCATATTTTTCTGCAATCGCTTTCAGCGTCCCCATTAAATCGGCAAAATTAATATCACTGTCAATGTTTTCTTCACGATGCGCGCTGACCAAAAAATATTCACTCTTTTTTACATTAAGTCTTTCCAACACATCGGATATTTCAATCCGGGGCAGATAATATGCAAGCACCTCTTTCATAGGAGAACCGGTTTTAATAACAGTTTCCGGGTTCAGTCCCTCTGCCAGAAGATAACGGCGCGCATGTTCCGTATAGGGTAAATTAATATCACTGATATGATCAATAATCTTGCGATTGATTTCTTCGGGCACTCGTTGATCAAAACAACGATTGCCAGCTTCCATATGAAAAATGGGGATTTTACGACGCTTTGCGGCAATTGCAGAAAGGCAACTGTTTGTATCACCCAGCAGAAGAAAAGCGTCGGGACAGACCTGCGCTATCAAATCATCAGCCTTCGCAATAACATTTCCGATAGTCTGAGCCGCATTATTGCCCACGGCATTCAAAAAATAGTCCGGCTTCCGGATTTCCAACTGCTTGAAAAATATTTCATTCAGTTCATAATCGTAATTCTGGCCGGAATGAACCAAAATATGCTCCGTGTGCTTATCCAATTCATCAATCACCCGGCTTAATTTTATAATCTCCGGCCGCGTTCCGACAATCGTCATTATTTTCATTTTTCTTCTCTTTAAATTGCATATTTGTAATGCGGATAAAGGTCTTGATGGTCATCAACCCATTCTTTCATTTCCAAAACCATTTGCTCATAAGAAGGGACAATAAACGAAAAATCAGTGCGCGTCCTTCGTAGCGACTTATCCAATTTCAATTTGTCATCAGCATCAATCCTAATACTGCCGTTGCGGAAATACTTATTGAAAAGAACTAGTAAATCATATTTTGAAATACTCTCATTGTTCACAAGATTATATAAACCGCAAAGGTTTTCATCCATTGCTTTTTCCATCGCTTTTGCCAGTGTCAGAGTTGTCACGCCTGTCCACAATGCACCGGTGAATCCCTTTATTGGGCCCTTTTGTTTCATAAACCAGTTAAACAAGCCGATGCCGTTTTGGTTCATATCCGGACCAATAATGGAATTGCGGAATGTAAGATTTTTGTCATCTTCCACTTCGCCCAATGCTTTTGTGCGGTCATAAAAAGTTGTGCCATCGCGCAGACTTTTTTCATGATATGGACCTGTATTGCCGGCAAATACACAATCCGTGCTCATGTGGATCAGTTTGGTTTTTCTATTTTTTATTGTATCCGCAACAAGATGTGGCAAATAGCTGTTTAAATATATCGCAGCCGAACGGTTATCATCCGCAGCCTCATTTAAGATGCCGATGCAATTAATAATTGCGTCATATTCCCTCCCCAGCAGTATTCTTTTAAAATTATCGGTATCAAAAGCATTTCCGACAATATTGTCGCAATAGAGAAAAGGCGTTACCGTGTATGCTGTAACATGATAACCTTTTTCTTTAAAATAAAGCGTAATCAAATGTCCGGCCATACCGATAGAACCAAGAATCAAAATGCATTTATTTCCATCCATTCAGCCGCCTTTTTTGTTCAATATTTAAAAATATTTAATACCCTATAGTATAATTTTACCGGATCTCAGAACATCCTTTACAAAATCCTGTTTAAGCAACAGTTCGATCATTCCATTTTCATCTAACTGATGAGTATTATGGGAATGGTAATCAGTGTGCTCGGAAATACTCGTCTGACCTTCAGTAAAATAACAGGCGTAATTAAGGTCACGGATATCAGCAGGGATCCTGAAATAATTTCCCATGTCTTCGGCCCTAGACATTTCTTCACGCGTCAATAATGTTTCATACAGTTTCTCGCCATGTCGGGTACCGATAATCTGAATTTCGTTATCAGCCTTGAAGATTTTTCTTAAAGCTTTTGCCAGGGTCTCAATCGTCGCTGCCGGAGCCTTCTGAACGAATACATCCCCCTTCTTGCCATGTTGAAAGGCATAAACAACGAGATCTACAGCATCATCAATAGACATCATGAACCGCGTCATGTGTGGATCAGTAATAGTCAGGGCACTGCCAGCCAGAATCTGGCTTATGAAAAGGGGGATAACTGAGCCCCTTGATCCCATGACATTGCCATAACGGGTACCACAGAAAATAGTACCGGAATCGCCGTGTGCCCGTGCATTGGCAATCATAAGTTTTTCCATCAGCCCCTTGGACATACCCATTGCATTGATGGGATAGACAGCTTTATCAGTGCTTAGAGTAATCATTTTCTTGATATTACATGCTAATGCCGACTTCATGACGTTATCTGCACCAATAGCGTTCGTACGAATAGCCTCTAAAGGGAAGAATTCACAGGATGGCACCTGTTTAAGCGCCGCTGCATGAAAAACCATATCAACTCCCTCCATGGCGGGTGGAAGGCTGTCATAGTCTCGAATATTCCCCAAGTAGAACTTCACCTTTGGATTACGCAGGGCATTGCGCATAGCATCTTGCTTTTTTTCATCACGTGAGAAAATTCGAATTTCTTTAATATCAGTATCCAAAAAGCGCTTTAATACCGCATTACCAAATGTGCCGGTCCCACCTGTAATCAAAAGTATTTTATTTTTAAACATCTTTAGTTATTACCCCTTTTTGTTTTATTATAGCTGATAGCTTCGTTTGTGGCGCTCAATTACGGCCTCATACAAATTAACATGTTGTTCAATGTAAAACGTGAATGAGTATTCTTGCTCAGCAATCTGGCGCGCCTGCTTACCTAGCCTATCCCGTAGCTCATCATCTTTTAACAACTTATGTATTGCACCAGCCAATGCGGCGCTGTCCTTTGTAGGCACAACTAATCCACCTAAGGGCGCTTTAATAACCTCTGGCAGTGAAGTCCCGTCAAATGTGATTACTGGTGTTCCGCACGCCATTGACTCCACCGCCATCATTCCAAATGCTTCTTGAATTGAGGGCATCACAAATACATCTGCCGCAGATAAAGCAACCGCGACATCCTTACCATCAATCCATCCTGGCGTAATAACACTATACTTCGGTGACAAAACTTTAAAGCCCTTACCGTCTTCAAATATTAGCAGTGTAGTCGGTACTTGTGGCGCATAATTCTTAAGTGCATCCATCAAATATCGCATACCCTTGAACTGATCAGACTCCAGTCCGACATCACGGAAAGCGATAACTTTGTGATCTTCCATAACACCCAATTTCTTGCGACACTCTATTTTTGACCTTGGTTTAAAGACCTCTAAATCAATGCCAAATGGAATGCAACGGCAGGGAATATGACGCAATAATGGGCTTCTCTTAATTCGATCGTGCATCCATTGAGATGCAACAATCAATGTCATATCTGCGCGCTGATAGACCAATTTTTTTATTCGCCAATGCAGATATGGCATATAATGCTGAAAAAGCGATCTGTACCTCGGATGAGGACATCGGGGCACGCATCCTGTCAGCCAGCGATCACATTCGAAAGAATGAACACACCCACCCGTCATTGCCCAAGGATCGTGGATAGTCCAAACAATAGGCTTTTTCCTGCTAAGCATGGGCAATGTCAACAAACTCAAATTAGGATGATTGTGAATCATATGCAGGTGCACAACATCGGCACGTTTAAAGTAATCAATTGTTGGCAACGCCCAACCACCAGATTCAGTAAGGCCATCTAAACCTAATCTACTGCTAAGTCTAATAATATTTAAAACAAAAAAACGTAATAAACGATTTGCAGGGGGCATTAAGTGTACATGAGAGTTTTGGCTTTCCTTATTCCATACAGCCATTTCCACATTATGTGACTTCTCTAGTGATTGTTGCATGGCGTAACCGTTAAACCGGCCACCCATGAGATCAGTGTTACTGATATGCAATATATTCATGCAGCACCCTTATAGATAGAACGAAGAATCAATACCATTGAGGCGCCGTAAAAATTGTTTGATAAATTGCATAACCCTCTTTGTCTATTTCAGAATAAAATAATTGAATAAATTTGTAGATTGTAAAGATAATCAACGTTGCCAGATACGCAATTTTTATGGGCGTGCTTTTTAAATTTCTAAGAATAGTCGGATACACAATTATTGATGCTATTGCAAAATACATTGAAAAACGGTTAGTTAATTCAATAATTAGATTGAAAGGCAGAAGTAAAGAACCAATAACGGCGATTTTAAACATTAAAGCGGTACCCCTATTTTGCATTCTTTCAAAATATAATATTAAAATAAGCATTCCAAAATAAAATATAACACCCAATCCCGTGCTGATCTCTGCCTTTTCGTGTCGCGCTGTATATTTCTCAAATAAGTCCACTACTTGTTCTATTTGTGGCGCGACTAATGGGCCCAAAAAGAACAATGACACAAATATTAATAAGATGATAACTCCGACTAATTTATTAATCCTCCAATTAAACAAACCCAACGGATACAGGGCAAGCAGAAAGAGAGCGCTGATATGAAAAAGTGACGCCAAGCCAATGCAGAGAAAATAGCGAATTGCATCTTTTCTATGAAGATATTCTAGTGAAAAAACAAATAACGTAATCGCAACGGATTGTCTCATTGCTGAAATATTTACTAACATCAAAACCGGACTGAATATATAGATAAAGACTGCAAGCCAATAGTACTGTATAGGTAAATACTTTTTAATAAAGTGGTAATAGACAATACAATTTAGAGCAGCAAGTGTTGCAATCATCGCAAAAAAACCAAGTGGGCGGAACAACCAATTTAAAAATAGCCAAGCCGGTTCGAACCTCAGCATCATTAAGTATAATGAATTAACATCATTGTATTGCTTAATTTCATTAAAGACATTAAGGTAGTTGTCGTAGTCATTACCAAAATTATATCTTAAGGCAAGAAAAAGAAATATAAGGATAAACGATAATTTTAACCCCCATCGTGTGTTCGTATATCGCGCTAGAAAGGCGGAAAGAACAGAAAATATACCTAATATTATTGTTGCGATCATACTTTAACTTTTTGTTCTTCTAATGAAGATTAGTGATTGACTACTACTTGTATAATATTTTTATCCTCTAGTGTCCCTTTTAATGCGCAAGATTTATCAAAAGGTATTCTATAACCACGCCATCGTCCAATATGGAAAAGCCATTCACCAATTTCGTTCAGCACCTGCCACAACAGTGGTAAAAAAAGCACCGCGATAAAAGGATAATTATCTTTACACATTTTAAATGTTCCATGTCGAATGCCACGCAATAAAAACACAAACAGCACAAAAATAATACCCCACATAAATTTTGGCGGAAGTAATGCGCCCAGAAAAATTGCAATCGCTATTATGCTAAGTCTTTTAAATAAAAATACCTTAAATAAAGACTTCCTATCTTCCAAGATACGCGTGATTAGCCGATGCATCTCGCCATTACTGATACGTTCTTTCAGCCACTGCCTGATAGAAACCGGCCAGTCATGGAATACTATCGCCTGAGACCATTTGACTTCCTTGTGATCACTGCCCATCTTATAGAAAAGAAATGTTTCATCGCCACGGCACGCAAAAGGATCACCAAACGCACCAACTTCAAGCAATCGTTCTTTCTTAAAGGTCATATTGGTTCCGATTATTGCGTTTTTTTCGATTGGCTCATAATACACTAAAAATAGAAAATGAGCGGTTTGATTCGCAATATTTCTCGCCCTGACTTGGCCACCGATTACATCGGCATCGGGAACAGCCTTCCACGCCTTCAATATCTCAGATACCCAGTTTTTATCTGCCACGGCATCCTGATCAATGTATGCAACGATCTCACCCTTAGCGAGAAAAAGTCCCGTATTGCGGGCAATAGAAAGCCCACCATGTCTAATGCGGACAAGTCGTATACTTAGTATGTTGCCATTCTGTTCATCAACAAAATCAGCGGCCACCTCAAAAGTACGATCATTAGATTCATCATCGATTATTATGACCTCATAGCTGTTAACTGAAGCGGTCTGCTCTATCAGACTTTGCAAACAAGATTGAATGACCTTTGCTCCGTTGTATGCACATACAATTACGGATATTGAAGGAGCTATACTTTGTGTCATAATTTCAAATTCTCCTTTAGAATATTGAAAGCTTTTGTCAACGGCATAATCGTGTGTTGATTCATTGGCACGCCTTTTCCCCAGTTAATGCACATACCGTGGCTTTCAGGTAGATGTGGATCATATCCGTGCATACCTTTGCACGGTAAGCGTCGATGAAAAAAATCCGGAAACACCAGATTTCCAGAATTTGCCACCCATAGATAGTCGCCGTAATGTCGATCCGGCCATGGTACATGGCAGCGGTTAGCTAATGCATGACCCATCCATAAGCCGTTTTCATTAAAAAGCTTAGACGAAGCTAATGCATGTGGCAACCTTTTACGTGCCTTGTCATTCATCACCCATAAACGCACCATTGTGGAATCCAAGAAATAGACAACATCATGGCCTTTGCGCAGCTCAGTCAAACAGAGCAAACGAATTATTTCTTTCTCCGCATCGATTCTATTTGTTACCGTTGCCATACCGTGATCGCCAAGAAATATGTAGCGATTACCGGGTGCAAATGATTCTATTGTTTTCACAAAATGCTCTAAATGCCCATCTAAATCGATTAAAACATGACGGAATTCCAGACTAGCAGGTCCGTAGGCATGACCATAAACATCAGCTGCAGCGATGTAAACAAGATAAAGATCTTTATGGGATTTTTTAATGTTACGAATAACTGCATTCAGGCGTTCTTCGTCCGATTGATACGGCGATTGGAAATTAAGAGCCGTAAATGAATCATAACAATAAGTGCGCCCAGCAGTGTTTAATAAGGTGAAGATTGAAGGTGTCTTAAACGCTGTGGGATCGCGATGGTCAATACGGTCTTCTGTTAAGGCAAAGAGGTGAATCCAGGAATAAGGTATAAAGTAAGGTGACATCTTTATTCCCCTTTTCCTAAGTTGGCCGGAAATTATATAGCGTAATTTCTCTTGCACACGGGCACTGAAATTCTTTGAAAAAATACTGGAGAAAAAAAGGGCAGTCAGCTCCGTAATGTTGAGGAATTGTGTGCAGGATAGGTTTGCATAAGGGCTGTTTGGGGGATCAAAGCCGATTGCTGTAAAAAAACCAGATTCATCTCCACGCAATCCCGTAAGGATCTCGGACCTCTCACAAAACCCCATGCTCTGCTCAACACCCGCATAATATTCGCCCTCCTGGGCACATCGCCAGAGGAACGGCGTTGTTTTTTCTGATAAATAATCATGCCTGAAAGCATCTAGAAGAAGGAGAATTGTTGACATTAATCTTTCAAGTAACCCTGATAATAGTTTTCTATGTACTCATGTAAGGAAACTTTCCAGTCACGCATTGTATTCAGATTACGTAACTGCAGCTTCTTATTGACCAATCGTTCGGAAGGCGGACGCTCGGCAAAGTATTCATTTTTGAAATACTCTGACGACACCTCTTCAATCTCAATTTGCTTCTCCATGCCCAAAATACTTATCAACTCGCGCGCCACCTCCAGGCGGCCCGTGGAACCACCGCAAACCATATTGTAGAGACCCCAATATTCTTTTTCCAAAAGTTGCCGAACATTCGATGCAAAATCATGTGTGTAGGTCGGGGTGCCCAATTTGTCATTCACTATGTGAAGTGTTTTACATCCGTCTTTAATTTGCCTCATCAACTTTTGGATGAATTTTTTATCTTTTTGTGGTCCCCCACCCATCATCCAACCTGCGCGGCAAACAAGATACCTGCGAGCATTTTCAATAACAAAGCGTTCACCTGCATACTTTGCCCTGGCATAGTGCCCCAAAGGATTTGGCAGATCCCAGTCATCAAACTCAAGCTTTGTGCCATCAAAAATGCCTGCGGTAGAGATATAGAGCAATGGAATGTCCAGTTCATTAGCAATATATACTGCATTCTCAACGGCCATCGTATTAGTGGCGTAAGTGTCTTCAATATGCCGCTCACAATACTCAAGGTCCGTATAGGCGCCTAAATGAAAAAGATAATCCGCGCTGAATGCGAAAACATCTTCACGGTATGTATCAAGGTCCCGAAAGTCGAGATAGGATAACCAAGCATCATTAACATCAATGTCCGTGCATCGTAGCTCATACCCGTCGGAAAACTGGCGGTAGAAAGCTTCACCCAACATGCCTCCGCAACCAGCGATATATATGCGCTGCATTTTATTATTACGCTGATAATCTTGATTCCTTGAAAATATTTCTTTTGGGATAAATGATTCATTTTCGCTGATCCGTCCTTTATTTCCTTTTTCTACCATATCTATTTAGACCTCCATTCTCAATCGCGCTGCTTCCAAACGTGCCACGTCCCATGTCATCTCTTGCGCAACACGTGCATCGGCACGACGTAACAAAGAAATTCCACGATTTAAATCATCTTTATTTATTCCATCTGACCTCCATGCCGCCGCAATATAACCCTGAGCTACCATGACAGCTACCTGACGCTCTACGCGAAAATTTCGATATTTCATAATCCACCATATGCGTCTCAACATTGAACTGGGAAGCCATTTCATGCAATGCTCAACATCTGCCGGACTGCTCACAGATTTGCCGAAGTAAATACTTAACCCTCGATACATTTCGGTAAAATAGAAGGTATGGACGCGCTTGTACAAACTACGCACGTCATCTGCATTCATAAGCGGCGCCTGCGGCCTCAGCTTTTCTGCAAGCGCCCATTGACAGAGTTTATGAAATTCTTCTTTTTCCGGATATAGCCTTAAAGCTATTTCCACGCGCTTAGAATAACTGGCATCGTATGCGTTCTTTGCCAACAGCAGCACATCCACAACGGCCAAAATCGCTTTAGCCATTTGGTTACGGAAAAAACGCGAAGCTTCGCCCTTCAGAGTCGTATTTAAACCTCTTTCATCCAATGAGCCCAGCAGAGTATATAATCGCGTAAAGAAGAGAATTTTTGCTTCAACCATAGATAGCGCTGCGCGATCAATCTCCGGGATTAATTCCAGTAATGTGGCATCGCCATATATAACTTTGGCCGCATTTTTCAGATCATAATTGAAAATACTTGGCTTCAATCGCCTCATATCATCTGGTCGCAACTGGCTAAGATCAACCCATTTGATTCCAATTTGTTTTACCAAAGTTGCTTTTAGATCTTTTAACGCTTCAGCGGGTATTTTATTTTGCGATACAATAATCAGATCATAGTCGTTGTAAGGTTTCCATAGGCCATTGTTTTCCTGAAACCAACTGCCCTCATCTCGGCCATAACCGCCGTATAGAATAATGGCCATTATATCTGATTGTAATTTCAAACACTGGTCTACAATGATTTGGAGATGAACTTTTAGTGTTTTTTCTTGCAGCTCATAATCATTCATTATTGCAATCTCTTTTTAGTAGATGCAGACGAATCAATAGCGCCAGTTGAAATATGTCTTTCCACATGCATAACGCATATAACAGACTTCCAAGCACCACTGCTATAAGAACGGCTGAAGTGTGCGAGCCGTAGTAATGTATCCAAATATACATTATCAGGCCTGATAACAGAGAAAAAGTGAGTCCCGGCACTATAATTCGAAAAATATTGATACCTACCGCATGATAAATCACTCTTATGCTAATCAGGAAAGTGATTATACAGGCTAGTAATATCACAGATGCCATTATTTCGATCCTAGGTAGCCACAACAACGCGATCCAACCACCAAGCAGAATAATGCAAGCATTCAATAGGGCTATATACATTAGCTGCTGCGATCGTGAATGTGTAATAAATATTGGCTCTAGAAAACCATTCAAAGAACGTAATGCAAAAATTAAAATTGCGATTTGAACACAAGATGTGGCTGCAATCCACTGTTCTCCTGCAAAATGAATATAATGTGGCGCTGTTACAATTAAAGCCGGTACGATAAGCCCAGTAACCAGCATAAGTGTACGATAAATTTCGGTCAATCCTTTACCGACCTGCTCTCTCTGGTCGGATCTCATGAATTCAGCAAATACGGGAAACATCACGCCTCCAACAACGTCCTTAAGTCGCAATACAATAATACCAAGGCTGAATGCCCATCCATAATATCCGATATTTTCGCGGTTGACAAATTGATCTAACAGCAACCTGTCGCCGTTCCAATACGCAAAAACTAACAACCCTGAAGCCATAAGTGGCAAACATAGTCGGATATATTCTCGAAATATTTGTGGATCAATAAATAATCGGAGACGAACTTTCCCAGCTTTTATAAAAACTACTGACGTCAAGATAAACTGAAAGGTCATTACTATTAGCGGTAGTTCGTTTTTAATATAAATTGCCAATACTATGGCAACGGCCGCAAATATAAACTGTGATATAACGTTTACAATAGATATAATTTTAAAGTTAAGCGTCCGCTCCAGTAATGCTCTTGGCCTGCCAAACGGATGTGACAACCCCTGCAGCAAAAGAAGACTGGCTAACCACCAAGACATTCCGTTGCTCAATTTTTTCCAAAAAAAAGGACTTATGCAAAACCAAGCCACTACAAGAAGCACTAGCAGGATGATTTCCGTGGTAAACACAGTATTTACTGCTTTTTCTTGGTCGTGCTTTGTGATGACGATATATCGATCACCAGTTGTATTAACAAGCAATAGAAAAAACCCAACCAAGGCTGAAGCGAATGTAAAATTACCGAAAATTTCCGCCCCAAGGTTAGCGGCAAGAACAAATTTCGACACAATGCCAATCGCAAGGCCAAAAACCATGGCAGTCATCATATATAGAATCGATTTGGTCGATTTGTGGACGATATCGTTATTCAATTAAAGAATGTAATGATTGAGTATGATCATTAATTAATTTAACGTTTGCGTAGATATCTTTTTCACCATCTATAAGCAAATCCGCAAAAGCGGCGTATGGCTCAACAAACAGGTTATACATTGGCCTAACGCTATCTTCATACTGCCTTATAATAGATTCAATTGACCTGCCTCTTGATGAAACATCACGCCTGCAACGACGAATAAATCTTATAGAATCAGGTGTTTGTATAAATACTTTCAAATCACACATTTCACGTACAGGGTGAATGGAATAAATCAGAATACCTTCCACGATAATGATAGGGTGTGGCGTCAAAAGTCGGCTTTGTGGTTTTCTGGTGTGAGTTACATAATCATAAAGGGGTGCTGCAACTTGCGCTCCCGCCTTAAGTGCACGAAGATGTGCGGCTAGTAATTTCAAGTCTAAAGCATCCGGATGATCATAATTCACATTCTGACGCTGCTCAAAAGGTATACCGCTGCGATCCTTATAATATGAATCCTCACCAATCAGAAGTGTTCGTTCGCACCCAAATTCCTTCTGCAACGCGTTAGCAAGCGTAGTTTTTCCTGAACCAGTTCCACCGGCAATTCCGATTATTAGCACTTCCTGTTTCTGTTGGGTCAAACTTTTTTCCGAATCTGCTTTTTTATAAAATGATCATTAGGCACTGCTTGTCATTTGTGATTTAATATATGAGACTTGAAAAATACCTCCTCCAGTCATTCCGGGCTTGCCCCGGAATCCCCAAAACTCTTGATGAGTCCCGGAGTGTGGCAGGCTAAGTCTTTTTTGCATTTGAGAGGCTTTCTAATCTCATCATTTGTTCATACTACAGCTATTGAAATAGTGAGTTTGCGCTACCGTTGAGAATGTCCCCGGCGATGGTTTTCAAATCAGCGATAAAATCCGTTTCCTCAATTGTCATATTCCATTTAACGGCTTTCATTTCCTGGACAGGAAAGGAGCTGATGATTTCAAACAGTACAATCGGGTCAACGCCTGCTTCTTTTGTTTTTGCCTCAAAGACAATCTCGCGCCACGGAAACGATCTGGATTTGGCAATGATCCAGATGTCTGCAAAATCTTTTGCCTCGTAACGGAAGATGGCGGAGAGTTTATTTGACAAAATATTTCTCCAACTGTCGACGGTGCCAATTGCGTTGTTGTATTCCAATGCCCCGAAATGTGCAGCCACATCGTTTATCAAATCAAGTTTTAGCTCCGCAGATTTATTCTCTTTTAGCAGAAACAATTGTGTAAAATGCTCTTCTTTTCGCAGGCGACGATAGTCGATAGAGTAGCCATGGGATGTTTGATTATCTTCCAGTGCGGTCAATATTTGCGCTACATGGTGGCTGTAGTTTTGTACTCTGTTGACGAAAAAAACCAAATGGTCAGAGAAGCGATGGTTAAAATAATGTCTGCCGAGTGCGGTACCACCTGTTAGATAAAAGGGTGTGTTTAATCTCTTCACGATACTCAGGATCCCATCCTGAAAGGGATACAGTATGTCCCGATAAAAACTGGCTGACTCTTTCATAGCGTCCCTTTAGTGTTT
>Ga0255346_1004706_pt1 | contig 14614 bp, 13 predicted proteins | sample wastewater_treat_FD_194410 | JGI IMG/M metagenome (GOLD analysis project Ga0255346, IMG submission 194410) | Wastewater microbial communities from Lulu Island WWTP, Vancouver, Canada - plant22 | ecosystem: Engineered > WWTP > Wastewater > Unclassified | place: Canada: Vancouver, British Columbia... | reverse complement strand
GCAATACTCAGGAAACTATCAGAAAAAAAACAGAGATCATTCGGTTCACTGCTGGCTGAAAAGTATAATTGGGATAAGATTACGGAAGAAACAAATGAAATTTATCAAACATTAATATCATAGCAAATGAAAATCAAAGCAGGAATAATTGGTCTTGGCAAAATGGGTTTATCCCATGCCGCGATCGTAAATCCTCACCCGGCTGTTGATCTTGTCGGAGTATGTGACACTTCGTCATTAGTATTGGAAGCATTCAAAAAATTTAGCAAGATCAGGGTATATGATGACTATAAAAAGCTGATTGATACCGAGAAGCCGGATTTCCTTATAGTGGCCTCCCCAACAAAGTTTCACTATGAAATGGTTAGTTATGCTCTGGACCGCGGTATTCACACCTTTTGTGAAAAGCCTTTCAGTCTGACTACCCGTGAAGGACGTGAACTGGTTAATAAAGCAACAGAGAAAGGATTGGTCAACCAGGTGGGATTTCATAACCACTTTATTGGCACATTCAGGGAAATGAAAAGGCTGCTTAAGGCAGGCATTCTGGGTGAACTCGTACACTTTATGGGTGAAGCTTATGGTCCTGTGGTGGTTCGTGAAAAGGGAGAGACCTGGCGCTCTGACCCTAAAGAAGGAGGGGGATGTTTGTTTGACTATGCTTCTCATGTTATAAACCTGATTCAGGAGATAATCGGTAAACCGGTCAAGGCCAGCGGGTCTCAGTTAAAAAAGATATATTCAAAGAAGGTGGAAGATGCTGTCTATTCCATCCTGACACTGGATAACGGAATAAGTGGTGTACTTTCCGTGAACTGGAGCGATGAGACGTATAGAAAAATGTCGACATCACTAATGGTCATGGGAAAGAAAGGCAAAATCATCTGTGATGCAACAGAGTTAAAGATATACCTTAAGGAGGCAAATGCAAAAGAAAACCTGGGGAAAGGCTGGACGATAAAATATATTACTGATCTGGCAATTCCGGTCGCTTTCTATCTGAGAGGTGAGGAGTACAGCGCCCAGATAGACCATTTTGTTCAATGTGTCAGTATTAAGCAACAAACAGAGATCAACTCTTTTGCACAGGCACTTGAGACTGACGAGACAATAGATTTAATAATTGAAGATTCAAAGAGATAAACATGCAGATGGAAAAGGTACTGTTCGGTGACAACCAGTTTTTTGCTGTGAACCACCTGTCAGATGAGAAGTCAAGGGCACAGGCGATACGTTTTAAGGATGACTCATCAATTATCAGGGTGCTCGATCAGGCTATTGAGACAGGCATTAATACGTTCATGTGTACAACTCACGACCGCATTGGCAACATATGCAACCATTTACGTGCCAATCCTGAAAAATACTGGAATTTTAAGATTTACCCCTGCATGCCATATGCACATAAGTATGCGAATGCGGTCACTGAGCTGGGCATAATTGGTACGGTTAAACAATATGTGCCAGGTAATTTTTTGAGTACATTCACTAAAGGGGGAGTAGCCTACCTGAATAAGGACTTCATCAAACTGATGGAGATATTTATTGATGCCGAGATGAAGATGTTCAAGGGTATAAGTACACCCGTCATTTTTATCCAGAATGTTGTTGTCGATCTGATTCTTGGTTTAGGCCTGAATGTGGTTTTTAAAGAATATGATGTATACATCAGGAAAAAGTATAATGCAGAGCCTGGTTATATAACCATGAATATGCCGGCTTTACTGGATGCTCTGAATTCGGTTGGCATACATAACCCGATTATAGCCAGTTCTATCAACAAAATAGGTTTCAGGATGTCTGGTGGACAAGAGATATATGAAAGGTATCTGAATGAAAAAACATTCAGGCCGATCGCCATGCAGGTTCTCGCGGCAGGTGCCCTGAGGCCAGGGGAAGCAATTGAATATCTGGCCAGATTCCCGAAAATTGAGTCGGTCTTGTTTGGTGCATCATCGAAAGTTCATATTCAGGAGACAAAGGAGCTTATAGAAAAGTTTATGGGTTGATCACACTGCGACAATTGATAGAGAAAGTACAGCGAAGACGTTGTTTATGAAAGAGGTCTTTATCATATCTACTGGAGAAATAGTAAATGGCAAGACTGCCGGAGCAAGGCGTATGCTAAATATTGCCAGCTCATTGGCAGCAGTTAACGTCAATGTATTTCTTTGTTCATTGTCAGCAGTTAACCAGGCTCCGGTAGAAATTCCAGAGATAAAGCATGGAGTCTATTTCATGAAGAGTATTAATCCTGCCGGCGAAACGGGCCTTAATACGCTAAGGTTCGTACGAACGGTGAACAGCTTCATGACCAAGAGGGAATCTGAGATTGTGATATTCCTGTACCCGACAGTATTTGTTCTTAAAGATTTTTTCTATCTGGTATATTTCAAATTACTGAAGAGACGACGGTTTTTCTGTGAAATAAATGAACTTCGTGCAGCTTCTGCTTTCTCTGGTACCCCACCCGAAAGACCACTTGCATGGCTTTTATACTGGCTGAAGTCATCATTTGGATATGTTAAGTATAAACTGAATGAGTTTCAGGTGCTTTTTTATGACGGTATAGTTGTGATTTCTACCAGTCTCGAAAGTTTTTTTTCACATTACACAAGCAGAATACTTAAAATACCGATCTTATGTGATTCTGACCTCATTGATGATTTTACACATCCCCGGTTTTCTCCAGACTCTCCTTTCAAAATTTGTTTCGCAGGCTATATCAGTTTTGAAAAGGAGGGATTTGACATTCTGTTAGAAGCACTTTTCAAGGTGAATCAGGATTACAGGACAGAATTGTTCCTTTACGGCATACTTGAGGATACAGACAGGATTAAGCTGGAAAAGCTTTCTGCCGAATATAATCTTCATGATAAAGTTTTTTACATGGGGAATATTGAGCCTGAAAGATTGCAGGATGAATTCAGAAAATATAACCTTTTAATTCTGCCACGCCCTCTTAAAAAAAGGACAAAGTATGGGTTCTCCACAAAACTATCCGAATACCTTGTTTCAGGAATTCCGGTTCTGGTTACTGATGTCAGCGATAATGCTTTATATATCAGGGATGGGTTCAATGGTTACATTATAACCCCGGGATCTGCATCTGTAATGGCAGATAAAATCCTTGAAATCATAAGGGATTACAATTGGGAGGCTAAGATTCTGGTAGAGAATGCGTATCAAACAGTGAGAGAGAAATTTGATTACAGGTTGTTCTCATATGACTATGTGAATTTCTTTTGGTCAGAAGAAAGGAAACAGATAAAGTGAAGATACTTTTCGTCATAGATACTCTGGGTCCGGGAGGTAAAGAAAGACGACTAACGGAACTTCTGAAAGCTCTGAACAAGCATCATGAAATCTGTTTTGAGCTTGTGGTCATGAGCGAGAGTATTCATTACACGGAAGTACATGAGATGGGAATTAAATTTCACAAAATCATAAGAAAGACCAAAAGAGATCTGACTGTTTATAAAAAGCTTTATGATCTCCTTCGGTATTATAATCCTGATATAGTACATTGTTGGGACAGTATGACAGCTGTTTATATGGCTCCGCTTGCCAGAATTCTGAAAATCAAGTTAATAAATGGCATGGTGATAGATGTGCCATCAGGGATCAAAGTTTTAAATAAACACTGGATTAGAGGAAGGTTGACCTTCCCTATGTCCAGGGTTATCGTTGCCAATTCGAACGCGGGTCTGAAAGCCTATTGCGTCCCTGCAGATAAAGGAGTAGTAATTCATAATGGCTTTAATTTCAGCAGGCTGGAAGGAATTACTCCATGTCAGGAGATTATTGAAGAGTTGAATATATCAACTAACCTGATAGTGGGAATGGTTGCCACTTTCTGGGAGCGGAAAGACTATGCCACTTTTTACAAAGCAGCACACATTTTGTTGAAAAAGAGGAGTGACGTTACATTTCTTGCAGTAGGTTCAAATACTGATTCTGAAGAGTCATTGAAATTGTTGGATAGTGAATTCATTCAATATTTCAGGTTGCTTGGCAAAAGCACTAATGTTGAATCATTAATCAATATAATGGATATAGGAGTGTTAGCAACCTTTACTGAAGGTATATCCAATGCTATACTGGAATACATGGCTCTTGCTAAACCTGTTGTAGCAACTGGTGGAAGCGGAACCGAAGAGTTAGTGGAAGATGGTATAACAGGATTTCTTGTTAGAACTTCTGATCCGCTTCAATTGGCAGAGAAATTAGAGATACTCCTCAATAATGAAGTATTGAGAACAGAAATGGGATTAGCAGGGCGTGAACGAATAGGTAAACACTTTTCTATTAATCGGATGGTCAATGAATACGTCAATTTATATAAACTCATTGCTTGATAGCATTAACATTGAATAAAGAACTTACAATGGCAGAAGTAAAAAGGATATTGATTATTGACTTCACAAATTATGAAGATTATCCTATCGGGGGGTATCTTTCTTTTGCCAGGAATCTAATGTTATCATTCGGACCATCATTGGCTCTTGTAGGCATTACCACCTCCAGTGAGGATCCTGTGGGCAAATGGTACAGAAAGACCATAGATGGCACTTTTTATGACTTTTTTGCCATTGCCAGGTATAATAAGGCAAAAACTAAGCATGTAATTCCTGACAGACTTGCAAGCTATTGTCTGGTAAAAAAATACTTAAGTAAGATACAGGAAATAGAGATAAACAATGTCTTTCTGCAAAGGCAGGAGATGCTTCTGGCAGTTGGCAACAGATTTGAAAATATCTGTTTTTGTTTCGCCGGACTGGAAAATCCACTTTCAATATCCAAATACAGGTATGCTCATTTTTTTTCCACACAGTTTGAAAGGATATTTTTTAAACAAATAAAAAAGATTGATACAATCTTAGCTTCGGGTGACAGTAATGCAATCAGGGAAATGACTGTGAGAAGCAAGGGTGTGTTGCATGCAGATCAGATAACAATGTTCCCAAGCCGGATTAATACGGATATCTTTAAGTTGCTTGATAGAAATGAGATCAGACAGAAGCTGGGTTTTTCACCAGGTACGACTATCATTGTTACAACAGGCAGATTAGCTCCTTTAAAAGGATGGAAATTCATGATAGATAGTTTCAAACTGTTCAGGAGTAAAATATCATCAGACACACTCTTGTTTTTTATTGGAGAAGGGGAGGATTATGATTCAATCTTGGAGTATATTTCAGATAATAATTTGGCAGAACACGTTATCCTGGCCGGGAAAAAAGGCCAGGTTGATGTAGCTTTGTTTTTGAATGCAGCAGATCTCTTTATAATGGGATCTTATAAAGAGGGTTGGTCGACATCTCTGATGGAAGCAATAGCATGTGGGGTTCCCGCGTGTGTGACAGATTTCAGTTCGGCTTCAGAGATTATTATAGAAGGAGAAAATGGATTTGTCGTAAAAGAACGTAGAGAGGATCTCTTTGTTGAAGCCATGGTGAAATCTGTGAAACTTCCAAGACCTGTGAGAAATGACATTGTTTTAAGATTTGCCGCGGACAAACTAAAGGAAGATTTATTAAAACATTGGCCATTATTATGAAGAAGATTCTACGAAAGATACTGCAAATATACCAGGTCTATTTCAAATGGAGGAAGTATTCATTTGGCAAGAATCTTCATGTTGGAAGGGGTGTGATTATGTGGGCCAGAAATGGAATATCAATCGGAGACAATTTTTATATGGGAAAGTATTCGCAAATAGAATGTGATGCTATAATAGGTAACGATGTAATGTTTGCAAATTTTGTCTCACTTGTTGGCAAATATGATCATAATTATACTCAGGTTGGTGTGGCCATGCGGCATGCGAGCAGAATAAGAGATGATAATTACAACTGGAAAGGGATTAACCAGAAAGTAGTAATTGAAGATGATGTTTGGGTAGGTCATGGAGCTATTATTCTAACGGGAGTTACAATTGGCAAGGGAAGCATTATTGCTGCAGGTTCAGTGGTAACATGTAATGTTGAACCTTATTCGATTTACGGTGGCAATCCGGCCAGAAAAATCAAGGACAGGTTTTTAACACAAGAGGATAAGGCTGAGCACATAAGACTATGTTCTCTGAAGGAAGTACATGTTGAGGAGAAGAATAATGATAACAGAAACTAATATTTCTTATAATGTCATCATATGTTAAAGAAATCGATTCCCGGGAAGATATTGAAGAGGTAAACATCTTTAATATCAGGATTAATCCGCTGAGAAGATCTGAATTTCTTGCAATTATTGAAAGTGCTATCAGGAACAGGCGGCAGCTTGCTCAATTTGGGGTCAATTCCGCAACAATAAATGACATTGTCCGGAATGATGAATTCAGGAATACTATCAATAGTGCTGATCTCGTGCATATTGACGGCATGTCTGTGGTCTGGGCCTTGCGGTCATTTGGATATGCTGTACCCGAAAGGGTAGCAACTCCTGATCTTGCAGATGACATACTTGCTATGGCAAATCGCGAACGGATGAGTATTTTCCTGTTTGGTGCGCAGGAGAATATCCTTTCGGAGTGCAGGAATAATATTGAAAAGAAATTTCCAAAAATCGTAATCGCCGGAAGTCGTAATGGTTATTACAGGCCTGAAGAGGAGAAAGACATATTCGACCTTATAAACAAGGCTAACCCTGACATTCTGTTTCTCGGGATGTCCTCACCAAAGAAGGAGCTCTTTTTCGAAAGCTACAGGCATAAACTGAATGCAAGGTATATACTTGGTGTAGGGGGTTATTTCGATATCATATCAGGTCATATCAGACGAGCCCCGCGATGGATGCAGGATACCGGCCTTGAATGGTTGTTCAGACTCATCCAGGAACCAAGGAGGCTTTGGAAAAGATACCTGATAGGAATATTCCAGTTCTTCTGCCTGGTAACAAAGGAAAAATTCAGGAGAGCTTTTAAACGTAAAGGAGAATAAATGGTTATTGATCACATTTCATTCGCTGTAAAGAATCTGGAAGAGGGCATCAGCTACTGGAGCCGTGTTTTCGGGTACAGACAGTTGACCAACATAGTGGTCAATTCTCTTCAAAAGGTAAAAGTTGTTTTTCTTGGTAAAGAGGGCAGTATCCCTGTGAAATTGATTGAACCGGTAGAGGGGAATCTGTCATTGCAAAATTTTGTGAGCAGGGGCGGAGGATTTCATCACATATGTTTCAAATGTTCGGATATAAATGAAAAACTTAACGAGTTATCTGACAAAGGTCTATTGGTGTTAGTCCCACCCCAGCCCGGGGAAGCATTTAATAACCATGAAATAGCATTTTTACTTGCACGGTACGGACTTAATATTGAATTAATTGACACAGAAGAAAGATATGGATTATTATAGATCCGAAAAAAATACTACAACTAGGTTAAACCAGTATATCAAACGATTATAAATATTTCATAAAACAAGGTGAGTAATAACAGTGACTGCTGCCAGGTGATTGTTGACCCACGGGCAAGAATAGTCTATGCTTCATATTACATTCAGGGGATTGTTGATTTGTTTGGTGCGCAGAAGGTTTGTTACCGGATTTCCCCTTTTAAACTGTTGGTGAAGAAATATGACAATCTTGCCTTTGATGAATTCTTTGCATTTATTATTATCAGAAATGGACAAAGAATTAAGATTGTGATTGACTATAAGGATAACTATACTATAAACTATGAAATTTACGACTGGTGTGATGTATATGGGAAGGTCAATCTGAACCCCAAATATACTGACTTACTCGATTATAAAAAGATAATAAATATTGGACCGGGATTTGGTATCAGGATCATGGGAAATTTTGCGACAATCCTTAATGCCATGTCTAATTTTATCAAATCATACAGGTATTCAGATATAGATTATTATCCTTTTTTCTATGGTTATTATTGGCAGACAAAAAGACTTCCAATATCAGACTTTACTCATAGTCCGACTGATGGCAAATATGTTTTTTTTGTATCAACACTCTGGAACCATGATAATTGCATTAGGAGCACCAATATTCTTCGAGCTGCTTTTATAGAAGAATGTAAAAATGCGGGATTAAACTTTGAAGGAGGTTTATATGCCAAGCCATCAAATAGGGAATATAATAAATATAAACATCTGGTATATTCAAAATTTATTTCTTTCCCATCGTACATCAGTATGACTAAAAAATCTTCAGTTGTTTTCAATACTCCTACAGTATTCAATTGTCATGGATGGAAACTGGGTGAATATTTTGCATTGGGTAAAGCCATAATTTCGACACCCCTGATAAACAAAATGCCGGTTGATCTGGAACACGGAAAGAATATACACTTCATTGAGGATGCATCAGAAATGAAAGATGCGATTGATAAGATTCTAAGCGATCACAAGTATCGGGCAACTCTTGAAGAAGGAGCCCTTGAATACTACAATAAATATCTGAGTCCTGAAATTGTAATAAAAAGAATACTACAACATCCAGCCTGCAATCCCTGGTAGTGTTGAAATCAGTCCGTCCGAGGTATAAGGTCAAAATGACTTTTTATAATTCTTTTCTTTTCTTTAAATCCAAGATTCTTAATGGTAAATAGATTAGGATTCTGCATGTAAAACAGCTTTTGCATACTTACCGGCATTACTGTTTTCGCGGGATTGCCAACAATAACCGAGTTTTCCGGGAAATGCCCGCGTACTATACTTCCCGCGCCTACAATGCAATTATCACCAATCACAGTATTAGGTAGAATTGTACAATTATTGCCGATAAAAACGTTATTGCCGATTTGTATTTTGCCGAAAATATCGGCATTTTTTATTTCATCTCTGAAGCACCAGATAGCGCCATCATGGGTTATGAAGTCAGTCCCGGCTGCAATGGCAACATGATTTCCGATCTCAATAAGATATGGTTCTGTTGAAAAATTCACATTATTGATAAAACAATTATCACCAATCTTCATCCCCTGTCTGCGCCAGTATCTGATTCTTGTATTACTGCTGGCTTTGGCAATGAAGGCTAATGTGAGCCGATCGATTATATACCTTAGAGTCATCGTTTTGAGGTAGTATTGGAAAAAAACGGGTTAATCAACTCTTGATTCAAATACATCAATAATAAATTGTCCGAAAAGAGGAGCTACACGTTTTGCAAATCCGGCATTCGGATGCGAATTATCAGGTGAGACAGCATTCTTTTCTGCCAGGTAAAGTCCTCCCTCTGTTTCATATGAATAGAAATCCCATACAAATATATTATCTCCTTTTATGTCCCAATCATTTATTACCCAGTCACGAAACTCACGTGTCCGGATGGCTTCATCTTCGGTCATGAGCTTTTGGGTATTGACAGCAGGCGTCCAGACAATAAACTTGTTGTCAGGAAACTGATGCATTTTTTCTTTAAGTGCATCATATTGCAGCTTATAATTCTCAAGGCTTTTAATCTCCGAATCAATATCTGGTGTACCTGAATCTGGTTGAATTCTACTGACAGGGAAGCAATGCTTGAATATTATCAGGTCATATTCCCCGGTCAGAGTTTCCAGTGTGGCTTCTTCCATGTAAGGTTCTTTTCCTGCATTTTTTACCCAGATATTGTAATAATCAAAGGGGTAGTTTTTCCAGCCATATGGTTCCCCCTTTGGATAAAACTTCTCCTTTATTTGATAGGTTGTTTTATTCTCATTGTTATATCTCTCAAAAAACTTTTGAACGTCACCTTTGTTTGTGATCTTGTAAATGTAATTGTTTGTTTTGCCTAACCAGATTGAGTAGCCTGTACTGTGATGAAGAAATATTGCATTTTTCATAGGTGTTTCATTTTTTTCGCATCCCGTAAAAAGAATAACTGTTAATATCAATAATACTTTTTTCATGACCTTTTTTCAAAGATATACAATTAACCTTCATCCATTGTTTTCATAAGCTTGTGGTGGCAGCTCTTCCCTATTATAATATAACAATGAGGCTATCCTTTTGAGATAGCCTCATTTATATTATCACATGTTATGCCATTATTGGTTCTTTATACACCGCACAGATTTTCCCGCTTCTTTATGTGTTCCATCCCGGGAAACTTCAGTTTCTTCTGCATCAAGCCTTCTGAAGGTGGCCAGGAGGTCATCTATAGCATCAGATGTCCAGAAGTAGGTAATCAGGCCTAATCCTTTGGTTGTTCCATCTCCATAGTATCTGTAACCTGCCGGCAGCGCATTAAACCCACTGGAATTTGAACCGTTTCCATCAAGCGACCAGCCATTGTTACTTTTTAATTTACTGCCTTCGTCAGTTCCTCTCAAACCTGTTCCATTAGCCTGATCCTGAGACATTCCCAGACTCATTTCCAATGTTTTATAGTCATTATCTGACGGTACATGCCAGCCAGTGGGGCATAGTTTGCCTGTTTCCACCGCATACCAGTTATAAAGAGCACCGTACAATGGTTTATAGGTTGTCTCATCATTATTCGCCCAACAATACGCGCCGGTTTTTAGTGCAGACCATTCCGTGTTATCAATAACATTCGGAATAGCCGAGTCATCATTGTATTTTGTTGTGAGCAGGTTCTTAGCCATCCAGACCTGGTTGCCAATCTTGACAGTTTGGTACACGTTCCCTTCAATATCGTTTACCGGTGTTATAAAACTATATTCCAGACCATAGGAGGTGCCTGAACTGTTGGTTGCATAAGCACGGTAATAGTAAACAGTTCCGTCTGCCAGTCCGGTTATATTACTGGTGAATGTTCCCTTGCCTGTACCGTCAGTGGTTTTATTGACTGTGGGATTTGGAGAGGTGCCCCAGCAGACTCCTCTGGCAGTTATATTGCCCCCGCCATCATCGGTAATGTTTCCACCCGCGACAGCCGATGTTGATGTCACATTTGATACTTCGGTGGTTGTCAGCACAGCACTTGTTACCGCATTCGTGGTAAAGGAAAGTTCATTACCATAAGCTGTTCCCACTTCGTTAGTGGCGTATGCACGTACATAGTAGGTTGTCCCTTCTGATAGTCCAACAATATTGCTGGTAAAATTGGCTGAACCTTTACCATCACTTGTCTTAGAATCAGCAATAGTTGGATTGGTTGAGGTACTCCAGCACACACCTTTTGCTGTGATCTCTTCGCCTCCGTCAGTGATAATGGTTCCACCGGAAACGGCTGATGTGAGGCCAACATCACTTATTTCTACAGTGGTCAATTCCGGGATTGTTGATTTTTTACATCCCTGGAACAACCCCATTGTCGCAATAAAGCATACTATTACAAAAAAACTTAAACTCTTTTTCATGTTTTTGTATTTACAGTTTAACTTATTTCTTATGATTTATACTGGTAATTTGCAAATATGTTGCCCCCAATGATAAAAAACAGGCCATATCAGTCTTTAATACACCTTATATATTTACCACCTCTTTTTGATGTAACTGACCTGTGGACTCTACTATTATCAAAATCAAGCCTTCGGTAAACAGCCTGCGCATTATCATTTTTATCTGGATCTGAACTCCACCAATAAGTCAGAATTCCCAGCGCGTAGAATGCACCAGTTTGCCCGAAACGATATCCTCCGCATAGCCCGTTAAACCCACTTGAATTACTGCCATTACCATTATTATTCCAGGTTGTTGTGCTCTTCATCTTATAACCTTCGTCAGTTCCCCTCCATTCCCACAACTCTGCCTGTTCAACGGACATTCCCAACGAAATTTCCATTGTTTTATATTCATTGTCATCAGGTACATGCCATCCGGCAGGACACAGCTTTCCGGTTTCAACAGTGTACCAGTTGTAAAGAGCACCATAGATATTCTTGTATTGTATCTCATGATTTAACCAGCAGTAAGCTGGTGTTTCGAGGTGTACCCATGTTGAATCGTCTTCAATAAGGGGAAGTGCCGAATTGTCATTAAACTTTGTTGTTTTCAGGTTTTCTTTCATCCATACCTGATTTCCAATGCAAACAGTACCATAAATATTGCCTTCAATATCTAAAACCTTTGTGCTGAAGACAACCTGCTCACCGTAAGCTGTTCCTCCTTCGTTTTTCGCATAAGCCCTTGCATAATACCTGCTCCCTGATGAAAGGCCGGTTAGTGTGCAGGTATAAGTGTCCGTTCCGGCGCTGACAGAAGCATGAGAATCATCCAGGTCAGGATCAGGTGCCTGACTCCAGCATATACCCTTTTCTATGACAGGGGCACCTCCGCTATTAATTACTGTACCGGCACATACGGCACTGTTGAGTGTTATGTCCGTCACCTGCCCTGTAGTTACTGATGGCGTTGCAATTCCTGTTTTGAATGTCACCTCGTTGCCATAAGCTATACCAACTCTGTTTTCAGCAAAAGCCCTGACATAATACTCAGTATTCGGTTCCAGTTCGCTTATGACACAGGAAAATTTTCCGGGACCCGTGCCTGATGGTTTAAAATTATCAGAAAGTGTGGGCATGGTAACGGTTCCCCAGCAAATACCACGTGCAGTTATTTCTGCTCCTCCGTCTTCTGTTACATTGCCGCTTATAGTGGCAGAATTGGTGGTGATCTCAATCGCTTCATCCGTGGTTAACACCGGAAGTGTAGGGTCTTTTTTACAACTGCTCATAAGCAGTGTACCCGTAAGAATATATGCTATAAGAAATAATTCCTGTAGTCTCTGGTTGGCTGACATAATAATTAAATGATTAAAACTACTTACCAAACGCATTATTCATTAAATAAGTATTTTGAAAAGAGGAGTTGATTAAAAAGCACTGCAAATTAAGGGCCAATGATGCTTTCTGGAAGAAAATTTTCCCGGGTTGAAATTGATGTAGTCATATAATAGCCTACAGATCAGATTAAAAAAAAGGGAATATATTACAAACTGCAAATCGTCAGAACCTAATAAATAACGAACCTTTTGGCCGTAAGTATCCTGTCCCCTTCTGTAATATGCATAATGTAAATGCCGGGAACTACACCTGAAATGTCAACCTGCCTGGATGTCTCCTCATCTGAAATCGCGATTGAAAATACTGTTCTGCCACTAAGGCTGAGAATAGTAAGCCGTTTTTCGATCAGGGAGTCGGTAAAGGGATTAAACCCAACTGTAAAAACACCATTATTAGGAGATGGGTAAAGATTTGCAAGGTCCGGCAATTCACGTTTCAGACTGAATGATATTGTCACAGGGGCTGATGTGGTGGTGGCATTCAGGTTGTCCCAGGCTACAGCTGTTATCTCGTATACTCCGGCCGTATCACATTGAAAGGTAAAGGAAAAAGGGTACACAGAGCTCTCCCCGATCTTTACTCCCCCCGCCATGAACTCAACTTTGGTAATTGAACCGTCGGGGTCTGAAGCATCGACAGTGAGTGTAACCTTTGTAGGAGCTTCCAGGGATACATTATTAATTGGTGATACGATTGCAATTGATGGTGCCAGGTTGACTGCACTGACAGCTTTCTCAACAACTATCCTGACAGCTGAAGAGACTGTCCTGGCTCCCAAATTATCAGTAGCTGCAGCAGTGATTGAATATGAACCTTCATTAACCTCTTTCCATGTAAAAGACCATGGTTCCGAAGTGCGCTCACCAAGCCTGGTTGTACCATTATAAAACTCCACTCTGACAACTTTCCCGTCACGATCAGAGGCAGATGCATCAATGGTAACAGTGGCAGGTGCGATGAACGTGGTGCTTTTCGTAGGAGAAGAGATGTCTATAAGTGGTGGCGAATTGACCGGGGCAGCTATATTGTTGGTCACTGTCTTTGCCGGAAATGATTCTGCCTGCCCTCCCGCGGCTGTCTGTAAAGGGTTTGTTGATGGTTTGGTGTAGGCTATGGTAACAGCATCGCCATATACCACCGGGCTTGCCAGTGTCAGAGTCACCTTAGTACCGGAGACTGCAACCGAGCTGACTGTTCTGGCAGTAGAATTAACTTTTACAGCAAAAGCCGAGGCAGCCGGTACAATACTGGCCAGTGACATGTTATATGTCAATACCATGGCAGAGGGCGATGCATTTTCAACAACCACACTGACAAGCACCGGCAGGGGAGGAGCAACATTATTGGTTATATTCCGTGCGCTGAATGATTCTGCCTGCCCTCCTGCAGCTGTCTGTAAAGGGTTTGTTGATGGTTTGGTGTAGGCTATGGTAACAGCATCGCCATATACCACCGGGCTTGCCAGTGTCAGAGTCACCTTAGTGCCGGAGACTGCAACAGAGCCGACTGTTCTGGCAGTAGAATTAACTTTTACAGCAAAAGCCGATGCAGCCGGTACAATGCTGGCCAGTGACATGTTATATGTCAATACCATGGCTGAGGGTGATGCATTTTCAACAGCCACGCTGACAAGCACCGGCAGGGGAGGAACAACATTATTGGTTACATTCCGCGCACTGAATGATTCCGCCTGCCCTCCTGCAGCTGTCTGTAAAGGGTTTGTTGATGGTTTGGTGTAGGCTATGGTAACAGCATCGCCATATACCACCGGGCCTGCCAGTGTCAGAGTCACCTTAGTGCCGGAGACTGCAACAGAGCTGACTGTTCTGGCAGTAGAATTAACTTTTACAGCAAAAGCCGATGCAGCCGGTACAATACTGGCCAGTGACATGTTATATGTCAATACAATGGCAGAGGGCGATG
>Ga0255346_1004700_pt1 | contig 14633 bp, 9 predicted proteins | sample wastewater_treat_FD_194410 | JGI IMG/M metagenome (GOLD analysis project Ga0255346, IMG submission 194410) | Wastewater microbial communities from Lulu Island WWTP, Vancouver, Canada - plant22 | ecosystem: Engineered > WWTP > Wastewater > Unclassified | place: Canada: Vancouver, British Columbia... | reverse complement strand
TGTTTTACAGTTATTCCCGCACCCGGAATGCAGCGCAAGCCGATTGCTGTTTTATATTCGTGTTGAGCTTGAAGTGAGTTGCAAATGAGCAACAAAGCAATAAGGAAGGAAAAGGTTTTTTTCATGGGGCTGCAATTTTAGTTAATCTAAGCTAATCTGAATCTTAAAAAAGATGAATTTTCTAAAAATATTTCAACGGGTTCCCAAATTAATGATCCTATAACGCCAAAATTCGTCTGAATATTGAGTGTTTTCGCCGAAACTAATTTTCAACAATTCGTGTTTTTTTGTCAGTATATTTACAAATGACTGTAAATCAATGCTAAACGACTTTCAACGAAAGATGCATATCATTTTTTCAATTTGAAATAATTTGTTTCCTTTGTCCTTCTGTGAAACTGTTAACTCACGTTCCCTTATGATTAAGAAAACCTTAAGCCTGCTATTGGTCTTTTCATTGGCCATTGTATGCAGTTTTGCTGCTGACAAATCTCCAAAAACGCCAAAGTCGAAGACTCAGAAGGCAGACAAGTTTTTCAACACGGGGCAGTATTATACTGCTTCTACCTTGTACAAAAAAGCGTATGCGAAGTTTAAAAAGAACGACCAGAAAGGTTGGGCTGCATACCGTGCCGGAGAGTGCGCTCGCATGACAAACAACAATGCTGAAGCGGAAGATTGGTATGGAAAAGCTGTAAAAGCGAAGTACAAAGATCCTTCTGCTAACTTACATTATGCTGATGCATTAAAGTCGAACGGTAAGTATGCCGAGGCAATTGCTCAGTATAATGCTTATAAAGAGAAGAATGGTGCTGATGCTCGTGTTTCTTCTTTGATTAAGTCAAGTGAAGATGCTCAAGCTTGGGTAGACAAACCTACTCGTACTCGAGTAGAAAACGTTGCTGCCTTAAATACTAAGTATTACGACTTCGCTGTATGTGAAAACCCTACAGTAAAAGGTAGCTTGGTGTTTACATCTTCTCGTGAAGAAGCTTCTGGTACGAAAAACGACAACTGGTACGGAGAGAAATTCTTCGATTTATTCCAGTCGTCAATGGATAACAATGCTAAATGGAGTACTCCAACTTCATTTGGTGGTCCTGCTAACTCAGAATTCTCTGATGGAGCTGCTTGTTTCGATGCTGCTGGCAAAACAATGTATTATACTACTTGTCCTTCAAGCAAAGAAAAGAATACGCAATGTAAAATCATGATGACTACAAGTACCGATGGTAAATGGAGTGATCCTGTAGCATTGCCTTTTAATAATGATGCATATACTTGCGGACATCCAAGTTTATCACCTGATGGCAAAACATTATATTTTGCTAGTGATATGCCAGGTGGTTTCGGAGGGAAAGATATCTGGATGAGCGCTTGGGATGCTAATGCTAACGCATGGGGCACTCCTGCTAACTTAGGTTCTACTGTTAACAGCGAAGGTGACGAAATGTTCCCTCGTATGGCTACTAACGGTCGTCTTTACTATTCTTCGAATGGTAAACCGGGAATGGGTGGTTTAGATATGTTCTATACTACTAACGATGCTGGATCATGGGCTGAGCCTACAAACCTTAAGTCGCCAATGAATTCAGGTGGTGACGATTTCGGTGTGATCTTCAATTCTGAAACTACAGGTTATTTCAGCTCTAACCGCGCAGGTGGTCAAGGTGCTGATGATATCTACTCTTTCGTAGTACCTCCTTTAAAGCTGAATGTTGGTGGTCGTGTGTATGACACCGATACTAAGGAAAGCTTAGAAGGTGCAACTGTTGAATTATTCGGTAGCGATGGTACTTCTTTAAGTGTTAGAACTGGTGCTGACGGTATGTATACTTATCCGTTAAAGCCTAATGTGAAGTACAAAATCTCTGCTTCATTCACTGGTTACTTAACTAAATTCCATGAGTTAACAACTGTAGGAATGGAAGAAGATAAAGACTTCTCTAAAGATTTCGACTTCCCATTAAAGTCTACTGCGAAGCCTATCACTGTTCCTGAAATTTTCTATGATCTTGATAAGTCAACATTACGTGCTGAATCTAAAAAAGCACTCGATGGTTTAATCAAAACGCTTAACGAAAACCCTACTATCACTATCAAGTTAACGTCACATACCGATTACCGTGCTGACGATAATTATAACTTGAAACTATCTGATCGTCGTGCGAAGAGCGTTCTTGATTACTTAGTTGCTAACGGAATTCCTAAAGATCGCCTTACTTTCGAAGGTAAAGGTGAGTCAACTCCAAAAGCAGTTGAGAATGACGAAGAATACTTGCCATTTAAACGTGGTGATGTGTTAACGAAAGACTTCATCGACAAACTTGAGCCTAAAGAATTACGTGAGAAAGCTCATCAGTATAATCGTCGTACTGAGTTCGAAGTTACAGGAACTACTTACGTACCTAAGAACTAATTAACGAATGATAACGAAAACGTCCTGAAGCATTAACTCTTCAGGACGTTTTTTTTTATCTTAAGTCATTACAAGAGTACACATTCTTTAAATTTGCATCATGAATAGTTCCGATCGATATAATCAGCGTGGAGTGTCAGCTACTAAGGATGAAGTCCACGCAGCCATTCAGAAAATTGATAAGGGGTTATTCCCTAAAGCATTTTGTAAAATCGTGCCCGATTTCCTTGGCAACGATCCCGACTATTGCAATATTATGCATGCCGATGGCGCAGGCACTAAGAGTTCTTTAGCTTACGCATATTGGAAAGAAACCGGCGATTTGTCGGTGTGGAAAGGTATCGCTCAAGATGCATTGGTGATGAATATCGATGATCTATTATGCGTTGGTGCTACCGATCATATTTTATTATCGTCGACAATAGGCCGCAATAAACGACTTATTCCGGGTGAGGTAATTGCTGCTATCATTAACGGTACAGAAGAGCTGGTAGAAGAGCTTAAGCGTTATGGAGTGAATATTTATACCACTGGTGGTGAAACAGCCGATGTAGGCGATTTAGTTCGTACAATCATTGTAGATAGCACCGTTACTTGCCGAATGAAAAAGTCGGAGGTGATCGATAACGGAAATATTGCTGCAGGTGATGTGATTGTGGGGTTGAGTTCTTCCGGACAAGCTTCGTACGAGTCGTTTTATAACGGAGGGATGGGCAGCAACGGATTAACATCTGCTCGCCACGATGTGTTTAGTAAAACAGTAGCAGAAAAATATCCCGATACTTTTGATGCAGGAATAAATTCCGATTTAGTGTATTCAGGATCTAAACTATTAACCGATAAAGTGGAAGGCGTTCCCGTTGATGCAGGCAAATTAGTTTTGTCGCCAACACGAACGTATGCTCCCGTAGTGAAAGCGATTCTCGATCAACACAGAAGTGATATTCATGGAATGGTGCATTGCAGCGGTGGAGGTCAAACGAAAGTACTTCACTTCGTTGATGAGTTGCATATTATTAAAGATAATTTATTCGATGTGCCTCCATTGTTTCAATTGATAAAAGAGCAATCAGGTACCGAGTGGAAAGAAATGTATCAAGTGTTTAATATGGGACACCGCATGGAGTTTTATGTGAATGCAGCAACAGCAGAAGCTATCATGCAAATTGCAAAAACATTTAATATCGAGTCGAAGATTGTTGGACGCGTTGAAGCATCCGACAAAAAGAAGTTAACCATTAAAAGTAATCACGGAGAATTTATCTGGTGATAAGAGTATAAGATAATCATGTCGAAAGAAAGTTTATTAGATAAGTTAGAAAGCCTAGAAGCGCGTTACCATGATATTGGAACGCAACTCGGCGACCCTTCGGTAATTGCTGATCAGAAAAAATTTCAGCAGTTGAATAAGGCATATAAAGATTTACAAGAAATTGTTGAAGCTACTGTTCAATATCGATCAATGTTTAATCATATTCAAGAAGCCCGCGAGGTATTGAATAATGATAAGGATGAAGATTTTCGTGCGATGGCGAAAGCTGAGCTGGAAGAACTAGAGCCTGCATTAGCGAAGTTGGAAGAGCATATTCAAATGTTGATGATTCCGAAAGATCCCGAAGACAGCAAGCCTGCTATCCTCGAGATTCGCGCCGGAACAGGTGGTGATGAAGCAAGTATTTTTGCCGGCGATTTAGCACGTATGTACCAACGTTATTGCGAACAACGCGGATGGAAGTATGATGTTGTTGACTCGAATGATGGTAATACGGGAGGATATAAAGAAATTGTGATGGAGATTAATGTCCCGGGTGCTTATGGCGTATTAAAATATGAAAGTGGAGTACATCGCGTGCAACGTGTTCCCTTAACCGAAACACAAGGAAGGATTCATACATCGGCAGCAACAGTAGTAGTATTGCCAGAAGCCGATGAGTTTGATGAGATAGAAATTAATCCCGCCGACCTCGAAATGCAAACATCGCGTTCGGGAGGAGCAGGAGGACAGAACGTAAATAAAGTAGAAACGAAAGTTCAGCTAACGCATAAGCCTACTGGTATTGTTGTAGTATGTCAGATAGAACGATCGCAACATGGTAATCGCGAGAGAGCCATGAATATGTTACGTTCACGATTATACGAGATGGAATTAACGAAGCGTAACAGCGAAGTATCTCAACGAAGAAAAACGTTAGTATCTACCGGCGACCGTTCAGCGAAAATCAGAACTTATAATTATCCCCAGAGTCGCGTAACCGATCATCGTATCGGATTTACGAGTCATAATCTTTCGGCCATTATGAATGGCGATGTGCAAGAATTTATTGATGCATTGCAGTTCGCAGAAAATACCGAGAAGATGAAAGAAGAAACGATGATGGGATCATAAAACTATAAAAACAAAAAGAAAATGACATCAGGAGAATTAGTTGAACAGATCAAGAAAAAGAAAAGTTATTTATGTGTTGGACTCGATACCGATATTACTAAAATTCCTGAACATTTACTTTCAACTGCCGATCCTGTTTTTGAATTTAATAAAGCAATTATAGAAGCAACAAAGGATTTATGTGTTGCTTACAAACCGAACCTCGCATTTTACGAGAGTTTGGGAGTAGAAGGGTGGATAAGTTTGCAGAAAACATTAGAGATAATTCCTGATGATATTCTCATAATAGCAGATGCTAAGCGCGGCGATATCGGTAATACGTCGACGTTATATGCAAAAGCTTTTTTCGAAAAAATGAATTTCGATGCAGTAACAGTTGCTCCTTATATGGGCAAAGATTCGGTTACTCCTTTTTTAGCATTCAAAAATAAATGGGTGATATTGTTGGCTCTTACCTCTAACGAAGGCGCTAACGATTTCCAGACACAGCAATTAGCTGATGGCACAACTCCATTGTACGAAAAAGTAATTGCGGAGAGCAGCAAATGGGCGAGTGCCGAACAGTTGATGTATGTAGTAGGAGCAACGCGCAGCGAACAATTTGCGCATGTGCGCAGCTTAGCAAAAGAATACTTCTTCTTAGTGCCGGGAGTAGGAGCGCAGGGAGGGGATTTAAAAGCGATATCGAGAGCGGGAATGAACGATCAATGCGGATTGCTTGTGAACTCATCACGACAAATTATTTATGCCGGCAACGGACCTGATTTTGCAGCAAAAGCAAGAAACGAAGCACAAGCAGTGCAAAGCGAAATGCAAATATTGCTAAAGGAAAAGGGGATTATATAATTTGATTTTAGACTGAGGGTGGGGAGTTGGAAGAGGCTTTTGATGATGTGAGTTGTAAAGCTTAGCAACCGGAATGTATATTTTCCAATTAAGTACCTATAAGGAAGTGCTGACGGGAAAAGTGATTAAAAGTTAAATTTGTACGATGCAAAATCCCAATTACATGTTTTATAAACCCAAATCAATTGTTATCGCTCCGATGATAATTTGGTTAGTATTATGTGTAATGCAGATGGATTCTTTCTCTCAAAATGGCAATATTTGGGTTTTCGGCGATAGCTCTGGTATTAATTTCAATCAAACCCCGCCAATTCCATTGAAATACAATGTTAAATCTAGGGGAACATCGGCTAGTTATTGTAATTCAAATGGTGATCTAATGTTTTATACTGCGTATGATCCAACTGGTATGACTGGTACATCTCCTTTTAAAAATGGTAATATCTACAATTCTGCTGGTGCAATTATGCAAAATGGAGATTTAATTGTAATGGGTTTATGGTATCAAGAAGCTATTATCATTCCAAATGCCATTGATTCGAACTTGTTCTATTTATTTACTATTGGGGTTTCCGGAAATTATGGTCTATACTATTCAATAATTGATTTGTCTCAAAACAATGGCTTAGGCGCTGTTACTCAAAAAAATGTTCAACTATTAAATAAAAAATCGATTGACTGTATTTGTGCAGTCAAACATGGCAATGGAAGGGATTGGTGGTTGTTTTTTAAAACCTATGGAAGTGTTGCCAATAATGATTTTTATAAATATTTAATAAGCCCTTCTGGTATTAGTGGACCATTTATGCAAAGTGTTGGAGTGCCAACTTCACAAGGTTTTATTAGAATGGTAATGAATAAACAAGGTGATAAAATGGCGTTGATTAATTATTTAGGAATGATTGAATTGTTCGATTTTGACAGGTGTATAGGTTGGCTGAATAATTATGTTTTCATTTCACCAAATGACACTATTTCGCCATACCCAGGAGATTGGAGTGGAGAGTTCTCTCCTGATGGTTCAAAGTTATATATCTCTACTAGTCGTGATGATTCATATTTATTCCAGTTTAATTTAAATGATAGCATTCCAATTTCTACTGTGGATACTTTAGCTAATTTAAATTATTCAGTTGCCGCTGGTGGTGCATTAAAGCTAGCCCCCGACAATAAAATTTATTGGAGTTGTGCATGGAGCGATGGTGTCCATTTTAATTATCCATACCCCGACACTACCTACAATATTTACAATATGAATTTAAGTGTTATCAATTCGCCGGATAGTCTTGGTGCAGCTTGTGATTTTCAGCCTTATAGTTTTTATTTAGGAGGCGGTAGAACATATTGGGGTCTTCCCAACAACCCAAATTACGATTTAGGTCCGTTGGCAGGGAGTAGCTGTGATACACTAACGGTAGGCCTTAACGAAATTTCTGCGTATAAAAATAATCTGGCTGTTTATTATGATTACGGTTGGCAAATGGCTTTCGTAAATGCTAAAGGATTAAAAGGGAAAAATGCCATTTTGAAATTGTTTAACCTCAACGGACAATTAATCAGCACTTACATAGGAACCTCCTCCGGCGAGTACTTTACCGCCGATGTAAATATGCAAGGCTTACCAAACGGAATGTATATATTTCAGCTAAGTACCGATAGGGAAGTGCTGACGGGAAAGGTGGTTAAAAGTTAAAATGCTTTTATTAAACTACTACTGTTTTTCGACTAGCAATAATTTCGATTTCATTATTGTTAAACGATTACAAGTATTTATAAACGGCTATTTTCTTTTTACAAACTTATTTTCGCAGAAAGAAAATGTATGCGTTTAAATAAATGGAAATATCTTTTTAAGTCGTATTTCACTTATACGAAAAGGGAGCAGAATGCAATAGTTGTTTTGTTGCTGCTAATAGGTGCGCTTCAGTTTGTGTTGGTGGTTTTGCATTGGTTTCCTACTCCCGTAGCGGCTGTGGCTGTCCCGAATTCACAAAGGTTATTACCTAACAATAATTCGAAGACGATGAAGTCGGCAGTTGTTTATCCCGAAAGAGATCATAGTTATCACCCTAAAGAAGAAAAGAAGAGTGAACTTTTTAAATTTAATCCCAATCATCTTCCGCTTAGCGATTGGCAACGGTTAGGGCTATCCGAAAAACAAGCTTCGGTAATTCATCGTTGGGAAGCAGGAGGAGGCTCGTTTCGTTGTAAAAAAGATGTAAAGAAAATGATTGTGATTTCTGATCAAATGTTTGAGCAGATATATCCTTTTATCGATCTGCCGGAAAATATGGTAGCCCAATCGAGCGACAATAAATCAACAGTTCGCACTTTCGAAAAGGATAAATATTCGGCTCCCAAACATCGACAAGTAAATATCAATACGGCTACCGAAGCTGAGTTCGATTCGCTACCGCTGATTGGAGAAGGTCGAGCCAAAGCAATGGTAAAATACCGCGAAAAGTTGGGCGGATACCTGTCCGTTGATCAATTAAAAGAAATAAAATGTCTGCCAGATTCTGTTTTAAACATCCTCTTTAAGTATGTAATTACTGACGGAAAGGTGCTTAAAAAGATCAATATTAATGCGCAATCCATTGATAGTCTGATGCATCCGTATATGCCAAAACCCTTTGCTCGCCTAATTGTTAACTATACCCAACAGCATGGTAAATTACATTCTGTTAATGACTTAAGTCGTTTGCCCTTGTATGACGAGGAAATCCTCCGTAAACTTGCACCTTATTTAACAGTTAACCCCTAAATATTATGGATTTCAGGCCAACCGAAAGCCAGGAAATGATTGCCCAAACGGTAAGAGATTTTGCAGAAAAACATATTCGTCCGAATATCATGGAATGGGACGAAGCTCAAAAATTCCCTATAGATTTATTCAAGAAAATGGGTGAATTAGGAATTATGGGGGTGTTGGTTCCGGAACAATATGGCGGCGCAGGATTAAGTTATTTTGAATATGTAACTGCAATTTCTGAATTGGCAAAAGTTTGTGGTTCTATTGGTTTATCGATGGCTGCGCACAATTCACTTTGCACCGGACATATTCTTGCTTTTGGTAACGAAGAGCAAAAACAAAAATATCTTCCTAAGTTAGCTACTGCCGAATTTATTGGAGCTTGGGGATTAACAGAAGCAAATACTGGTTCTGATGCTATGCGTATGCGTTGCGTAGCGAAAGAAGATGGTGATTACTGGGTTATCAACGGAGCGAAAAACTGGATCACTCACGGAATCAGTGGTGATGTAGCGGTTGTGCTAGCTCGTACCGGTGAATTACTCGATTCGAAAGGTATTACAGCCTTTGTAGTAGAAAGAGGAACTCCGGGCTTTAAAGCAGGAAAGAAAGAAAATAAATTAGGAATGCGAGCTTCTGAAACTGCAGAAATGATTTTCGAAGATTGCAGAGTGCATAAAAGTCAAGTGTTAGGCAAAGTTGGTGATGGCTTTAAACAAGCAATGAAAGTTTTAGATGGAGGTAGAATCTCTATCGCTGCACTATCGCTTGGTATTGCTAAAGGTGCTTACGAAGCTTCTGTTAAATATTCGCAAGAGCGTCAACAGTTCGGACAACCGATTTCTAGTTTCCAAGCGATTTCATTTAAGTTAGCTGATATGGCTACTCAAATTGAAGCGGCTGAACTTTTAACATTGCAAGCAGCCGATTTAAAAAATCGCGGTGTAGCTATGACGAAGCAATCGGCTTTTGCTAAGTATTATGCGTCTGAGGTAGCAGTGCGTTGCTCTACTGAAGCAGTTCAGATATTTGGCGGTTACGGATACACGAAAGATTTTCCTGTGGAGAAATTTTACCGTGATTCTAAACTGTGCACCATCGGTGAAGGTACTTCAGAAATTCAAAAATTAGTAATAGCAAGAAATATCTTAAACGGATAATTCTTGATGTCCCTAAAAAGAAAAAGCCCTGGCATTTATTGTCAGGGCTTTTTCTTTGATTGTATTTTTTAGAAGGAGTAGGATAATCCAGCCATTCCGGTAAAGCGATAATTCGGATAATTGTAATAATTATAGTAGCGAGTAAATCCTAAGTTGTTTAGCATCACAAACAACGATAGTACTTTCGAGTAGCGATAGTCAACACTTAAGTTTGCATCGAAGTAACTCTTCAATTTAACGCTTTCGAATTTTTGTGCATGCGTTGAATCGCTGGCATAATAACTATTGATGCCATTGGTTTCTCCATTGTAGAATAAATCAATTTTAGCGTAGATTTTTTCTGCAATTACATATTGCGCGTTGATGCCTGCTTTCACTGCCGGTTTGTAAAGCGGCTTATCGAGTGTTTCAGTTCCATATTGATTGAATTCAATATTAGTTCCTAAGGTGATTTTCTCCGCCATTTTATATTCTAACGATCCTTTTACAGCAAACAAATTTACTTTGTCGTAAAAAGTGTTGAAGGTAGTAGGGAATATACTATCGGGCTTATTGTAGAAGAATGCCATGTCGCCAATTCTTGAATATCCCGCCGATGCAATAAGCATTAAATCATGTTCTAACTTAATAGTAACACCACCTTCTAATCCGATTTTTTTATTGCTGTTTAAGACTTTTGTAGTATCTGAGAAAAATGGATTCTCTTTTGCAAATGTTCGAATGCTATTGCGTTCTAAATCGCCAGTAATTTCTCCGTAAACGGAAAATGCATCATCAATAATTTGGTAAGAACCTCTTACATGCGGGTATATGCGTAAAGATCCTGAAACGCCATCTTTAGTTGCTACAAGATTAGCCCCCGCAATCACTGAGAAAAGATTTTTGTTAATCGTTATTCTTGGTATTAAGCGAAATATATTTCTGTTGATGGAGTAATTTTGTGTGTTGTATTTCCCAATGTCAAAGTCAGCATCTAATGACACCAAACCAAGGTCGATGTTTTTTCCTCCGCCAAGTTTGATGTTTACATTGTTTTCATTAGTACTTCTGTTGTCTTTGAAGGTGTAAAATCCAACTCCTGCATGATACGTAAAGGCATCCTTATCACGGTTATTACTTTCAATGCTGAAATCGCCATTAATGTCTTGCATTAAATGTTTAGTCTCCGATTTCGAATACAGTTGCGGAGGATCTAAATAGCCATAATAATGAACAACATCTCTGTTGTAACCTAAATTGCCTTTTAAGGTAAATTGATCGAAATATTTAGTGCCAAATACTACTAATTCGTTATTGCTGTTTGCAGGATTTCCATAATCATTTATTTTTCCTGAACTCGAGAAATGGTTGAACTTAACTCCTGCATTAAACGACTTCGAACGAAGTGAATTGTAATACAGATTTAACATCGGCATATTTTCTAATCCGTAGCCAGCTTTTATAAATCCGTGATATAATTTTTTTATTGCATCGTCTTTAATACGAACCGGTTTGATAGGCGATAAATTATAATTCGAATTCATCGGCTTCGGATCTACGCTATAGGTAAGAACAGGAGCTTTGAAGTCGGCGGTATCACCTTCTGGAACGATGTTTATTTTGAAAGCATCATTCAAAACAGGGGTATAATCTTTTACGATATCGATATCTTCGTTACCAAGGTTTTTAGTAGGTGGATTACCGTTAGTATTTCCTCCAGTTTGAGCAAATAAGTTATCCGACGACGATAAGCCGAATAACAATCCGATACCAAGAACTATTAGATATTTATGTTGAACTTGCATGTTTTTCTTTTTTCTGATTAAATTAAACGAACCCGACATCTCCATTAGTTTTTCTTCTCTTTGTTAAGGTCAGTTTCCTGCTCTTGCTGTTCGGCAGGTTTAATTAAATCTTTTGGTTCTGATGAAATGATCTCATTCAGTTTAGTCATGGCCATCTCTTTAATATCTTCGGGATCGCTAGGATCTGTTTCGAAGTTGTCGATCAAACTTTGCAATGTATGTTTCGCTTGGAAAGTATCTTTCAGTGCAATGTAATTGTCGGCTAACAACAAGAAACTTTTTCCGATCCAGAAATCGTACGATGGAACTTGATTAATTACATCGAAACATTTGTTTTGCGAAGTTTTGTAGTTCTTCGAATTATATTCTACCAATGCTAAGCTATATCTCGATTCAGCGCCATTTTCTCCCGACTGTTTCGCGGTAATCGTAAATTCTTTCTTAGCGGTGGTGAAGTCGTTCGTTTTTAATGCACATCTTCCGTAAGTGAGGTGAGCCTCAGCAATTACTTCGTTCGATACTTTGTCGGATGCAATTAGTTTTTGCGCATACGTTATTGCTTGATCGTATTTCTGCGTTCTGTAATAGCTGCGCATCAATCCGGTTTGAGCATTTACGATATTGTCTTTTAAATCGGCTGTTTGCTCTAACTTGCTAAACTGAGAAATCGATTTCTCGTACAAGTTGTTTTTGAAATTAATATTTCCGGCCTTCAATAATGATTTCTCGGTGTAAATATTTTTAGGCTGTTCAATGATCGTTTCATATCCCGTTAAAGCATCTTCGAATTTGCTGGCGCGATAGTCGCATTCCGATTTGTAGAATGTAGCATTTAATTTAAACGCGCCATTCGGGAATTGTTGTAAGTACTTACTGAATGCCGTTGAAGCATCATCAAATTTTTGTGCTAGGTAACGTTGCTCTGCTGCTTCATAGGTGATAGAGTCTTGCGCTTCTACGCTTACGCTGACATTAGAAACAGTTTTTACGTAGTCGAAGTATTTATCGGGAGCGCCATCCGCAACATAAATATTCTTGATCGTTGCTAATGCTTCAGATGCTTCAGGTGTTCCAGGATAAGTGCTTATTACCTTTTTTAAATTGGTTAATGCATCATCATCTTGTTTGCTATTGTAATACAATAACCCGATGTTCAATTGCGCTTTCTTCGCATATTGGCTGCTTGGGAATTCTTTCAACAACTGACTGAACAATGTTCTTGCATTGTCTGAATTACCTAATGTCATTTGTGCTTTTCCTTTTTCAAATAACCCGTCGGCTTTGAATTTCGATTTCGGATAATTGGTCAGCAAGGAATTCATCGTATTGGTTTTTCCGTCGAGGTCACCTTGCAATCCTTGAATTACTCCTTTTTGAAATAATGCATAATCGCTCGATGCAGCTTTGTTGCTGATGGCATCGTTGTAATACGGAATCGCATTATCAAATTGTCGTAGTACATAAAAGCAGTCGCCGGTTCTAAGTAAACAATCGTCGTACGTCGCTTTATCGGTTTCCTCTTTCTTCGCTAAATATTTTCTGAACCAAGTTTGCGCTTCTGAATAATTAGCTTGTTTAAAATGTGCGTAACCTAAATTGTAGTTAGCCAAATTATACATCGAAGTATTTACCGACGCAGGATTAAATACATAAATTCTGTATTGCTTTACGGCAGCATCATATTTTTCTTGCGCATAAAGTGCTTCCGCTTTCCAATACATCGCTTTAGCACGAATCGTAGGATCAACATCGTTTACGATTGCTTTCTCAAACATAGCAATGGCTTTATCGCGATCGCCATCATTAAAAAATTCTACTCCGCGGTAATATGCTACTTTCTGATAGGCTTCTTTCGTTCGTGTAGTCTTTACTTTAACATTATCGAGAGCGGCCAATGCATCTTTGTAGTTACGCGTTGTTAAATATAATCCAGCAATCAATTCATTCGATTCATCGGCATATTTCGAATTCGGATAGTTTTTCAAGAAATCCCTGAAAGCATTTAAGGCTACGGGTTGGAAACCTAATTCATACGATAACTTAGCATAGTTGAATTGTGATGATTCGGTAATAACTAAATTATGCGTGAGCTTTCCCGCCGATTGAAATGCATTTCTTGCACTTTGCTTATCTTTTAATTTCAAGAAGCAATCTGCTAAATGATAATATGCGTTTTGTGCCAATGAGTCTTCTAAGTCAACTACTTTTTTAAAGTTGTCGGCTGCCTCATTAAAGTTTCCGTTTTTATATTGACAATAAGCTATCGAATAACGATCATCACGATTTATTGCAGGAACGCTTTGCTGATAATTTCCGAAATAGGTTAGTGCGTTTTTGTAATCTCCTTGACGGTAATACGATTCAGCAACTATCCTGTTTATCTCAGATGCGTTCTGCGGATTGCCATTTTGTAAAACATTCGTTCCGTATTTCGTTACTTCATCAAACTTACTTTGCTCGTAATACATTTGAGTGATGTAATAAGGCACCAATGGACCGAAGGTTGCTGATGAATCGAGCTTACGGAAATACTCCATAGCCGTTTTATAGTTATTGCTAGAGTACGCAATATGTCCGTAGTAATATTGCGCAGCCGTTTGGTATTTCGATTCAACGCCCAATATTTCATGAAAGCTCTTCGCAGCTTTTTCGTTATCGTTTTTCGAGAAGTAGCAATATCCGGTTTTGAAATAGTATTCAGCTACCTCATCGCCCGTTAAATAATAAACGTCGGCCTTCTCGAAAGCAGGAAGGGCTTTAGGGAATCTCTTTGTGCGGTAATAATGACGACCTAGGTAAAACCAAGCCAAGGGGGTTTTCGTACTCTCGGGATATTTCTCCGTAAAATTGACCAGCTTTTGTTCGGCATCGGGATTGAATAGCTCATACGCCGAAACCGCCGAGTAATAATTCGCATTGATGAGGTTATGTGCTGATCCTTTGTTTTCTTTGATAAATCGGTCTAGTACGTCTTGTGCAGCCCCGTACTTTTCCTTCACAAAGAGCTCATATCCTTTCTTGTAATCGCGATCGGCTTCGGTGTAAATTTCAGTTTGCTGAGCCTTAGATGAGCTGACCCAAAGCAGGCAAATGACTAATAGATATTGAATTTTCTTCTTCATGCTAGTGCGCGCGTATAAACATTCAAAATTACACCTAAGGAACGGGGTGCTCTCTTAAATTCGTATGTGAAAACCTTAATTTATTAACACGCATCTGTATATAACAATAGGCCGAAAGAATAAAATTGTTCGTTTGGCGTTAAACCTTTGTATTTCGCGGTTGT
>Ga0255346_1004686_pt1 | contig 14688 bp, 11 predicted proteins | sample wastewater_treat_FD_194410 | JGI IMG/M metagenome (GOLD analysis project Ga0255346, IMG submission 194410) | Wastewater microbial communities from Lulu Island WWTP, Vancouver, Canada - plant22 | ecosystem: Engineered > WWTP > Wastewater > Unclassified | place: Canada: Vancouver, British Columbia... | reverse complement strand
TTGCTGAAAGGATGTGCATGCCGGTTACTACAACCCTTATGGGGCTTGGCTGTATTCCGACTGATCACCCGCTTAACCTTGGAATGCTTGGGATGCATGGGACTGAATATGCAAATTATGCAATTACCGAGTCTGACCTGCTCTTTTCTATCGGGGTCAGGTTTGATGACCGGGTAACAGGTAAGATTGAGGCCTTCGCGCCACAGGCAAAGATCATACATATCGACATCGATCCTGCAGAGATAGGAAAGAACAAACAGCCTGATGTTCCAATCGTCGGGGATGCAAAAAGTGTCCTTTCAGATATCTTAAAGAAAGTACCGGAGTCATGTCCGCACCCGGAATGGTCTGAAACCGTTGCAGCGTGGAAGAAGAACCATCCGCTAAAATACCGGTCTGATGGCAGGCTCTACCCCCAGCATGTGATCAAGGTCCTTGCCGATATCCTTGGCGACAGGGGCGTGATTGTAAGCGAGGTTGGACAGAACCAGATGTGGACCGCACAATGGTTTAAATTTACAAAGCCAAGGCAATGGATAAGTTCGGGCGGTCTTGGGACGATGGGATATGGTTTTCCTGCATCCATGGGGGCACAGTTTGCCTGCCCTGATCAGCCTGTCGTCGTCCTGGCAGGTGACGGCTCATTCCAGATGAACATCCAGGAGCTTGGGACTGTGGTCCAGTACAATATCCCGGTAAAGGTGATCATCCTGAATAACCAGTTCCTTGGCATGGTCAGGCAATGGCAGCAGCTCTTTTACGAGCGCCGGTATTCATATACCGAACTGCCCGAGGTTCACTTTGAAAGGATTGCAAAGGCATACGGAATTGAAGCGGCAACGGTAACAAAAGCATCAGATGTTGAAGAGGCGATTAAAACCGCACTTGACCACAAAGGGCCTTATGTGCTTGATGTCAGGGTTGAACGGGAAGAGAATGTCTTTCCGATGGTTCCTGCAGGGGCAAATATCAGCGAGATGATAGTCGGGCATCATACCGGACATGAGGAGGAGTAAATGACCGCACATATATTCAGTGTTCTTGTGGAGGACAGCCCCGGAGTTCTCTCCAGGGTTACTGGTCTTTTCTCAAGGAGGGGCTTTAATATTGAAAGCCTTGCCGTGGGTCATTGCGAACAGCCACAGACCAGCAGGATCACCATAGTGGTCTCTGGTAATGATCTCCAGATTGAGCAGGTGAAAAAACAACTAAACAAGCTTATCGAGGTCATCAAAGTTCTTGACATATCAGAATCTGAACATGTTGAAAGGGAGCTTGCCCTGATAAAGGTAAGGGCAGGGCCAGGAGAGGCACGATCAGAGATAATGCAGATTGCAGGGATATTCAGGGCGAAAATTATTGATGTTGGAGCTGATACTCTTGTCGTTGAAGTTACCGGAGACTCTGGCAAGATCGCTGCCATTGAAGACCTTTTAAAGCCTTACGGGGTTCTTGAGCTTGTCAGAACCGGTAAGATTGCCCTGCAAAGGGGTTCAGGTTCGGTCAGTTCCGGAAGATAATTTAAAAATCGGTCTATATTCAATCTCTTTTTTGTGATAAGAAACCACTTATGTGAAAAAACATAAGTTATATTGTCAGGGTTTATCGAAAAACATGAGTGTATGTTTAAAAAAGAGGGATACATGTCTTTAAAAAGAATTATCATAACCGCCATGCTGATCATGGGCCTTGTCGGACTTGTATCAGCAGCAGCGAACATTTCCGTCAGTCCTATGGGAAACATAGCCGCCGGGGAGAAGTTTAACATCACCGGGACAACGACGATTGACAAGGTAAAGAAGATAGGTATTGAAATCTTTCCAAAAAAATTCTGGGACGAGCTTGTTACATATGCAAAAGAAGATAATGCAGGAAAAGTCAGGTTCAAAGAGATAGCATCCTCCGGAGATACTGTCAGCCCGACTGGAATTAACATGGTCAGGTTCAATACTGATGGAACCCAGGCATACCAGACCGTAGATGTGCCGGAAGATTATGCCCTGGTTATTGTTCCGGTAAAAAAGGACGACTCTGGAAAGATGGCCTTTACCGCGGAGATTAACGAGAAGGTAAAGAAGGTCCCATTCCAGAAAGGCAAGTATCACATGAATGTCTATGATGCATCAATGGCGATTGAAAGACCAGGGACCATAATGCCAAACGGATGGGATGTAATTAAAAAGAAGGCATATCCAAGCACTACCCTTTCCAATATCTGGGATCCCAAAAACGAGAAAGAACTGGAGTTTGTTGAATTTACCATCCGGTGAAGTCTCCGGTGATGATCCAGTAATAATCCGGTGTCTCTTCACCACCTTTTTTATTGAATACAGGTTCATTGCAGGGTGAAATCTCTTCCCTTTAAACCTTCATGCAGAAGAGATTTTAATGATTCTTCCATCGTTTCAGTATCCGTCTCTTCAGGATCAGGGATGGAGGACCAGAACCGGTCAAAGGAGTATGTATCACCGTATTTTTCTTTAACCAGCCTTTCGTACCGGCAGATGATCAGGGTATTCAAATTCGCCTGGTGGACCTTTTCATAAGGCCCGAATGAACTTGTATCTATGGGATGTCCTTTGCTTACTTTGTCAAGATAATCGATATTTGACCTGATAAGATCTCTTGTAATTATTCCCGAATGTGCTGAAACCAGGATATTCGCAGGAAATTTCAGGATTGACTCCAGTGTTCTTATGTAAATGTCAACCCGTTCATAGTCGATATATGGAATGGGATCTTCTGCAAGGTCACCTAAATAGAGGATATTGTCCTTCCTGTCAAGGCAGACTGATGAATCGATGGTATGGCCCGGGGCATAGGAAAATTCAACATCATCCTCGTCAAGTATGAGCCCTGAATCAAAGGTGAGGTTTGGAAGCCGGATCTGCACCAGGCCTCTTGTCTTTGTGTTATGGCGGGAAAGATCGAATGTGCCCCTTTCTTTCATTCGAACCCTGGAACTGATATGTCCTGCAATAAGCATGCCAGGAAAAGCACAATTACCCCAGATATGATCCCAGTCTGAATGGGAGTTGAATATGAAGAACTTAGCGGAATGGGGTACTGGATCAAGGAACTGGTGGATCTCTTTTATCGAGTCAGGGCCAAGGTGGGTGTCACATAATACAGTGAAATTTGTTCCGATGATTACCATTACGGAGATATCATCATCAAAAGTGAGTATCCAGGTCCGGTCAGATAACCTCATGGAAGATTTGATGGTCATGATATCTCGTCAATTCCAAAGCATTATGCAATGTGGTATAGTTTAATCCCCACCAGCCAGGGCCGGGTCTTTTCAGGCTGCCCTGATATCCCCTGCGATCCTTTCTATTAGTGCATCATCATTTGTTTCTTTTTTGTCAAGGACAACGGTTTTGGATACAACAAAGCCTTTATTTTTCAGCTGTTCGACAAGAAACCCGATTGCATTACTGCCGCTGTTTTTGTTCCTGCAGGTCATTACCGCAAATACCTTCTTTCCCCTGCATCCGTTAAGGCCCTTGATTGCACCATTGATGACCGGAGAAGGTCTTCCTGCCCAGACCGGGGATCCAATGATGATCACATCATAGTCTGTAACATCGATATCCCCTGGAATGACCGGATCTGCTGACCTTTTAATTGAACGATAACAGCCCTTTATGAGTGCAAAATGACCTGAATATTTCTTTTCCGGAGCTATCTCAATCTTTTCTCCACCAAGAAGCCCTGATAATCTTTCGGCAACCCTTCTGGTGATTCCTGTATGTGAATGAAAAATTACGATCGTCTTCATAATTCCCCTCCATGTTTCCATTTTTCAGTCTATCTCATGGCTTATCTGTTTTTCGGATGAATAATTTCTGAATTGTCAGTGATTTTCTGCCTCTTCTGTACTTACCCGAAACTTTCCGGCAGGTACATCCATCTCAAACCGTGAACCGGTCCCATACCGGCCATTTTCCGTAATTGTGATATCAGATAGGGATAGTATCTCACGTATCAGAAACAATCCAAACCCTGTATTTTTACCAAATCCTTTATCAAAGATGTATGGTTTATCATCGTCCGGAATACCGACTCCATCATCTTCTACGATGATTTGATAACCTGCACCGGTCCTTGTTCCATGAACTTCTATCTTTGTCAGATTCTCACCATGGCGGACTGCATTCTCAACCAGGTTATAGCAGACCTTTTCAAAGAGGGGATCGCACAGAACAGATACTCCTGAAAGACTAACCTGGACCATTATATTCCCAATATCGACCTGATTGGCAGCACGGCTGAAGATCGTTCCGACATCCTGCCACTCTGGGGCTTTTTGTCCTATCTCCTGGTACGTCTTTGAAAATTCAACAAGCTGCTCGATATCTGTCATCGAACGCCTGATCCTGTTAATTAATGATAGTTTTTCCGGGTTGGACTCATCTTCCTCAAGAATTAACAAAAATGATTTTGAGACCAGTATCTTGTTCCTGATATCATGACGGGTAATTCCTGACAGGAGGTTTAATTTCTTATTTGCTACCAGCAATGCATCTTCTGTCTGTTTCCGTATAGTTATGTCTCTTAAAGCTTCAATAGCCCCGAAAATTCTGCCATCATGATCATGAAGAGGTGCGGCAATCATAGAGTAATATCTCATTTTACCGTCAGTATCGACCCAATAACTTGATGAAAGAACTTCCCCTGATCTCTCAACCGGGGGGTCTAAATCATCATTTATTAACTCTGGATTTAAAGCCAGATGAATCAGTAGCGGCCTGTTCATGGAATAATGCGAGAAAATTTTCGTATAATAATCATTGTGGATCATCTCTTCTGAATCATGCCCGGTGATTTTCTCCATCGCACGATTCCAGAATAAGATCATTCCATTGTTGTCTATGACAAAAACAGGGTCAGGAAGAAGCTCGAGGATCATTTCAATGCGGGAATATGCCTCATGTAGGGCTTCTTTCTCCGCAAGGGAAAAGATGGCCCTGCGCTCCATGGTGATATCACGAATATGAACAAGACTTAAATTTTCTCCATCAGAAGTAACCAGCCTGACCCTGATGTCCAGGTATTGTTCATATCCGTTTTTCACTCGTGTAATTATCCTGCTGTCATATTGAACCTGTCCTGCATTTTCCAAAGGTTCAATCATCTGGGAGATGATCGGGCCAATATCATCAAGTAAACCGGAGATCTTCTTTCCTGTCGCAGTTTTTCCGGATAAGGAAAACATCTCCTCTGCGGCACGGTTTATCTCAACGACATATTCATGTTTACATAGTATGACGGCATCTACTGAAGCCTGGAACAGGCTCATATATCGTTCTTCACTGGATTTTAATGATGTAAACATTGTTCGGAGATGATCTGCCATGCTTTTTAAGGAGTGTGAAAGCTCGCCAAGCTCATCTTCCCTGTCAAGCTTAGTCCAAGATTCAAAGTCACCCCTGGCAAGGGCTTTTGCAGATTCATTCATTGCAAGAACCGGCCTTGTAATATGCCTTGCAAGAATAATACAGAGGATAATGGTTGCAATTACCGACAAAAGTAATATAAAGAACGTGTTCTTGTTATGAGCCTGGATTTTTGCTGTAAAATCAGACTCAGGGATAACAACCACGACTAACCAGTCAAGTCCATATGAATCCTTAAAAGGAGATACCTGGACAAGCTGACTCCCGCCATTAATATCAATTGTAAACCGTTCACGTCCGGAAACATTCAGGTCTTTTCCAAGGCCACTATAGATAAACTGAGTTATGTTATGAATGACAGGCTCATCACATTCAAAAGCAGAAATACGCTGTAACTTGTCATCAACCTGTTTATATGGCGTACTGACTGACGATGCAGCAATTAACATGCCTGATCTGTCGATGATGAAAGCTTCTCCATTCTCAGAGATATTCAGGGCATGAAGAAAGTCTCCTATCCCTCCAAGGGTCAGAGAGGTATCCATAACGCCGATGAGGGTTCCCTGGTCTGAGTAAACCGGATTTACAGCATCGATACTGACCACCCCTTCAAGCCACATATATACAGGGGTCCATGCCGGTCCTTCAGCTTCTACTGCTGCCTGGTACCATGACCTGGTGCGGGGATCATATTCAGGAATCATCAAAGTCTCTTCCCCGACCTCGCCATCAGGCAGCAGCCGGTACTCAATGAAAGAATGATTTGTTAATGAGTTTGAAACCCCGTAAAACCGTTCGGTCCCATTTGCAAGGCCTGGGGCTCCAACCCTGGAAATAATGGTATAATTTCCATTCTCCTGGCTGCCAAAACATATGGCCTCTATTGAATCAAATTGTAACGATAACTCCCGGAAATGGAACAGAATACCGGAACTGTCATGAATATCTATATGACCAAGGTTTATACTATCAGAACAGAACTTGTTTACCAGGTGGGGCGTTTTTAAATAACCGCTTATCTGGTCATCGATACGGTCAGTCACCTTATCCTGGATCTGCCCTGCCAGATCGCTTACTGCATACTGATTTGTCTGAATTGTTACAAACCATGTGAGAGAGACTGCAAGCATCACAACAGAGACAAAAGTTAAAGCCAGAACTGTTTGTAACTTGTATTTTCCAAAAAAGAAGCACCGCTTATCAGAATCCGATTGCCCTGGACCGTCAGGGGGAGGTTTTGAGTATACCTCTTCAGGAGGGCTTTTCTCGCTCATAAATCGGGTCAGATGTAAGATTAATTATATAAAATGAACAGTGATAAAGATTGTCATCTCATCCTGAAAGACAAGCAGCCGGCAATGTTTACCAGTATATTGCATTGTTTGACGACATGGAATGGGCGATGTAAAATGATAGTCACTTTTGGGTGTGCATGCACATTGCACTATTCCGGAGGTTTGCTATCTGCTATAAAAGTAAAGGAATTAAAAAAGTGGGGAGTTACAGGATTTGCAGCCTCATGGTTTCATTCATTGCGAAATACCAGGATACCATCCTTCTCATCGACGACTATCTTTTTCTCCTTTGTTATCTCTCCTGCAAGGATCATCTTTGAGATCTCGTTAAGCAGATTCTTCTGAATAACCCTTTTGATCGGCCGTGCCCCAAACTGCGGGTCAAACCCGAGGCGGGCGACAAGGCGGACTGCATCTTCAGTGACAGAAAATCTGACATCATTCTTTTCAAGCATTTTACGGACATTGTCCAGCTGAAGCCTGACAACCGACAGGATCTCATCCCTGGTAAGCGGGTGAAACATCAGGATCTCATCAATCCGGTTCAAAAACTCAGGTCTGATGGTCTTTTTGAGAAGTTCAAACACCTGTTCCCTGGTTTTCCCGTATATCTCCTCCCTGTTCTTATCAGTCAGGTGTTCAAGATTTTCCTGGATGATATGTGACCCGGTGTTAGAGGTCATGATGATGATGGTGTTTTTAAAATCGACTGTCCTACCCTTGTTGTCAGTCAGCCGTCCATCGTCAAGGACCTGGAGCAGGATGTTAAATACATCAGGATGTGCTTTTTCTATCTCGTCGAACAGGACTACAGAGTAGGGTTTTCTCCTGACCGCTTCAGTAAGCTGGCCTGACTCTTCGTACCCGACATATCCGGGCGGAGCTCCTACAAGGCGTGAAACCGTGTGCCTCTCCTGGTACTCTGACATGTCAATCCTGACCATGTTTGCTTCATTGTTGAAGAGGAATTCGGCCAGGGCCTTTGCAAGTTCGGTCTTTCCTACTCCTGTTGTCCCAAGGAAGATGAATGAACCGATTGGCCGTTTTGAATCTGAAAGACCTGCACGGCTCCTCCGGATGGCATCAGATACAGCACCAATTGCCTCGTCCTGGCCAATCACACGTTTATGCAGTTCTGACTCAAGCATGAGGAGTTTTTGTTTTTCGCTCTGGAGCATCCGGCTGACGGGAATTCCTGTCCACCTGGATACAACCTCGGCAATCTCCTCAGAGTCCACCTCTTCATTAACCATGGCAGAGTCTTTCTGGAGATCGGTCAGTTTTTCCTTGAGAGCCTCAATAATCTTCTCTTTATCAGGGATCCTGCCATATCTTATCTCTGCAACTTTGCCTAAGTCTCCTGCACGGTTGGCACTGTCAGCCTCGTACTTGAGATCCTCAATCTCGTTCTTCGATAGCTGTATCTGCTCTACTATCTCCTTTTCCGACTGCCATTTTGCCTTAAGCCTGTTTCGTTCCTCGCTAAGGTTTCCGATCTCCTCGTTCAGGGAGTCAAGCTTGACCTGATCCTTTTCGCGTTTTATTGCCTCCCGTTCAATCTCCAGCTGGCGAATCTTTCTCTCAATTATCTCAAGTTCTTCAGGGACGGAGTTTATCTCAAGCCGAAGTTTTGACGCTGCCTCATCAATCAGGTCAATGGCCTTGTCAGGGAGAAACCTGTCTGAAATATACCGCTGTGACAATTCTACGGCTGCAATGATGGCTTCGTCTTTTATCCTGACATGGTGATGAGTCTCATATTTTTCCTTTATACCCCTGAGGATAGAGATCGCATCAAGGGTGTCAGGTTCATTGACCATCACCGGCTGGAATCTTCGTTCAAGCGCTTTATCTCTCTCAAAGTACTTCTGGTACTCTTTTAACGTGGTTGCACCGATGACATGCAGCTCGCCCCTTGAAAGGGCAGGCTTTAAGATATTAGCAGCATCCATTGCCCCTTCACTTGCACCTGCACCGACAAGGGTGTGGATCTCGTCAATGAACAGGATTACCTCGCCGTCTGAAGAGACAACCTCTTTTATCACGCTCTTAAGTCTTTCTTCAAACTCTCCCTTGTATTTGGCCCCGGCAATCAGGGCGCCCATGTCAAGGGAGAAGAGTTGCTTTGTTTTCAGGTTATCAGGCACATCTCCGTCAATTATCCGGTGAGCAAGCCCCTCGGCAATGGCAGTCTTTCCAACGCCAGGTTCACCGATAAGAATCGGGTTGTTCTTGGTTCTCCGTGAAAGGATCTGCAAAACCCTTCTTATCTCTTCATCCCGGCCAATAACCGGGTCCAGCTTTCCTGAGAATGCAAGTTCATTCAGGTTTCGGGAAAATTGGTTTAATGCATTATATGTCTCTTCTGCTGTCTGGCTGGTTACTGATGAACCTTTTCGCAGGATACGGATGGCAGATTTCAGATCTTTCTCAGATACTCCGTTATCTTTTAAAATCCGTGATGTTGAATCATTTACCGATAAAATGCCAAGGAGAAGGTGCTCGATTGAGATAAAATCATCCTTGAACTCCTGGGCATATGCACCTGCCTTCTGCATGGCTTTAGAAGCACTGGCTGAGAGATAAGGCTCCCCGCCGGTGATCTTTGGCAGGTCATCGATGTTCCTGTCAAGGACCTGGTTTAACCTTTCCAGGTTAACATTGAGTTTTTTTAGCAGGTACGGGATGACATTCTCATCAGAAATAAGCATCCCCTTGAGGATGTGAACCGTTTCAATCGCCTGGTTCTGCTTACCAACGGCGATATCCATTGCTTTCTGAACGGACTCCTGTGATTTGAGGGTAAAATTGTTAAAGTTCATAATTATGATCTATTGTTATTGATTTGCAATTCTATATATAAGTATCGCATGCTTACTAATATGATGTCTGGTTTTGTATGGGGTTAAGGCAATCCCAAAAAACCTGCGACTATGATTTTTGCTGAAACCTTCTCAAAAATTAAATAAACCCGTAGATCAATATACCACTCATCCGGTCTTCACATGATTTCAGTCCTGTACGTTGATGATGAGCCTGATCTCCTCGATATTGCAAAGCTATTTCTTGAAAAAACTGAGGAGTTTAAAGTATTTATTGCAAATTCAGTTGATGAAGGATTTGAGATCCTTCATGAGACCCCGATAGATGTTATCGTCTCTGATTACCAGATGCCTTATAAAAGTGGCATACAATTTCTCAAGGAATTTCGCTCTATTCCTGATAACCGCCCATTCATCCTGTTTACAGGTCGCGGCAGGGAAGAGATTGTCATCGAGGCTATCAATAGCGGGGCGGATTTTTATCTTCAGAAAGGAGGGGATATTCGGGCCCAGTTTGCAGAACTTGCCCTGAAGATCAGGCAGGGGGCAGCAAGGTACCAGGCTGAACTACTGCTGAATAAGAACCATGAAGAGTTACAGGCCGCCTATGAGGAACTTGCATCATCAGAAGAAGAGCTGAAAGCAAATTTTGTAGAACTCTCAGAGAACAGGCATGCCCTTGCAATCAGCGAGAAAAGGCTGTCTGATATAATTAATTTCCTTCCGGATGCAACTTTTGCAATCGATTCGGAAGGAGTAATAATCACGTGGAATAAAGCGATTGAAGAGATGACCGGATGCCCTGCCTCAGACATGGTGGGAAAAGGGAATTATGAATATGCCATCCCTTTTTACGGTAAACGAATCCCTATCCTTATCGACTATATCCTCTCTGACCTTCCCAATATTGAAGATAGGTATAATAGCATCATCCGTGACGGAAACAAACTCTCTGCAGAGACCTCATATCCTAAACTCAAGGGCAGGCCCATGATCGCCTGGGGTATTGCAACGCCTCTTTACAATGAATATGGCAAAGTTAATGGAGCAATTGAATCCATACGTGATATCACCCTTCAAAAGGAGAATGAAGTAAAGTTAAAGAGGAGCGAAGAGGTTTACCGGAGTGTGATAGAGAATATCCAGGATGGTTATTTCCGGAGTGATACAAAAGGGAACCTTATCCTCGCAAGTCCAAGTTTTGCCAGGTTATTTGGATATGACTCGACTGATGAGATAATGCATCACTCAATTGCAGATACATTTTACTATGAACCAAAAGACAGAGACGAAATTTTAAAAAAGATGCATGAATCAGGTCCTTTTGCAAACCTGGAAGTAAAGGTAAGAAAAAAAGATGGAACACCATTTTTCGTTGAAGGTTCAAGCCAGCTTTACTATGACAGCGAAGGAAATATCGCCGGCACTGAAGGAATTTTCCGGGATGTTACCAACCGGAAGAAGATAGAAGCTGATCTTACTGAAAAAGAGGAACATCTGAAGACAATTATCCAGAATGTCCCGGTAAGTGTTCATCGCTATACATTGCTGGATGATAACCGGTTGATCTTTTCTGGTTCCAATAAAGCAGCCGACAACTTTATTGGGACTGACATTAGCCAGCTTATTGGAAAGACAATTGAAGAAGCATTTCCAAAGCTCATTAAGACAGAGATTCCGGACCTTTACCGGAAAGTTGCAAAGGCTGGAGAGAAGGTTACAAGGGAGAAGATCTGTTTTAACATGATGGACCTGGATGGATGTTGCATTGATATGACTATTATTAATATTGGTCCTGGAGAGATCGCGGTCTTTTGGGAGAAAGTAAAAGCGTAAAGATCGTGGACTATCAGTTGATATCTTTTTGGATACCCGCCACTATAAATCTCATCACGTGGACATGTATTAGCATTTTTTTGCTGAAAGTTCTATCTGATAATTAACCAGGAGTCTTGACAGAATGGCGGGATTTTTTCCTTTTGATAAAGATAAACAGAGCAGCGATGATTCTGTTTCCGATATCTGCATGAAACTTGGTGCAATACCTTTGCGAGGGGATATGGGCCGGGAGATTGCAGGCATTGTTCTAAAATACTCTCCAAAAGATTTGAAACAGATGAGAGTGAATTTTTCCGGTAAAATCGACTCATTCCCGGCTGACTATAAAAAAGAACTTGAAAATACCATTGCAGCATTTCTTGACGGGACATACCAGGCGATAAGGCTCATGAATCAACAGGGTTCCTTTGCTACGATGCAGGACCCTGTCTCTTTACTGGCCAGGGACTACTGGACCATGGTCAGGGAGCAATGCTCAACCGGGAGTGAACAGGAGAAAAGACTTCGACTCTTAAAATACCTCCTATCCGGTTTTTGCATGTTTGTCCAGGAGATACCCGGCCATCCGGTGGGGATGCCTTTTCCAGGAGGGGATAAAGTATCTTTCATTGACGGGATATATTACTGTCCTGTCAGAACAAAGGCAAATGACGTGGATGCAGCCCTATGCCCGTTTTGCCCTGCAAAACAGACACCAGAGATAGGATACTTAAAACCACCGGTAAAGGGGAGTAAACATAGAAAACAGGAATATATTAAGAATATATATGACTATCACCATTTTAATGGTTAAAATTTGTTAATCTGTAAATTTTCATTTAATCTGAAAAATGCAAAGACCTGCCGGAGAAATAGTGAGATAGTTTTATCCGGCTTTCAATTACAGTACCTATCACAACTTTTGGTAATCTGATATTATGAATGAAGAGAGACTTACTGACGAAGAAATAGAAGAAGCTGTCAGGGGTATGCCCTGGTGGCTTGTCCTGGTCTGGGGAGTATTGGCAGTTATTATCGGAATTATGCTGATTACAACCCCGCTGATCACTACATATTTCCTTGTTTTGTTCATGGGTGCGTACTGGTTCGCAGGCGGTATTATCACCCTTTTCAGTTTATACAGTGACAAAACAGATATGGGATGGAAGATTTTCCTATCGATAATCAGCATTATTGCCGGAATAGCCATAATGGCTTATCCACTATATGGAGAGCTTGTTGTTCTGACCATGCTCGTATTCATGATAGGGTTCTGGGGCCTGTTGATCGGAGGAACAAAACTCTATGAGGCATTTAGAGCTAAAGATGCAGGAGCAGGAATCCTGGGGCTTCTCAGTATCGTGTTTGGTATTATTCTGCTCATCTTCCCATGGGGAGCTGCATTAGCCCTTCCATTAATTGCAGGTGCATTTTCGCTGCTCGCAGGGATATGTTCTGTTGTAGTGGCTTTCCAGGTAAAAAAGCAGCAGGCCTGAACAACCTGTGATCTCTATTTTTTGTTCTTTCACTTTCTTACACATTATAAATTTTTTAAGACTTTGTAGTCATTAATCGGTAATTATCGGGGAAAATCCCGTTCCTCAAAGAAACAATACCTTTATACATCCTCATTACAGATTCACAATAATTCTCCTGCAATTTGGTATTTACTGACTCAATCTATGAAAAAGTAAATAAAGCGAGGTATTATGGATGAAAACCGTCTTTGTAAGGCAGGAAAGATGTGTCGGGTGCAGGCATTGTGAAGTGGCCTGTGCAATTGAACATTCGGAGAGTAAGGATCTGCTTTCTTCGATCCAGGAAAAAACAAGATCCTCCCCACGCATCTTTGTCGAAGCCATCGACAACTACCTGAAATTCCCAAACCGGTGCAGGCATTGTGACCCTGCTCCCTGTATGCAGGTCTGTCCGACCGGATCTATTTTCCGGGACGAGGATACCGGCTCTGTTCTTGTTGACTACCTGAAATGTATCGGATGTGCCGTATGTGCCATGGCCTGTCCATTTGGAATAATACAGTTTCAAAAAGTTCCTGTCCCCGGACTGGAACGAGAAGTCAATGCAAAATGCGACAATTGTATCGGAAGGCTTGAAGAAGGGGGAATTCCGGCATGTGTGCAGGCCTGTAAAACCTCTGCCCTTGAATTCGGGGAGGTAAATGATCTTATCCGAGTTGCCAGGACAGATTTTACCACCAGGCTGATTACATCAAGGGGAGCTGACAGAGAGGTTCCTGTTATTCCGGAAAATATCCAGGCATTTCAGGCTGTAATGGAAAAAATTGCATCATTAGCATCATTATCGTGAGAGGAGGGTGAAGATATGACAAACCAGGATATCAGGGCAGAAGCAGAGAGAAGAGCATCAGACAGAACTGACCAGGAGATAATCAGGAAAACCCTGGAAGAAGGGGTACAGACCGCATGGGACCGGTTTGCCCTGCAGCAGCCTCAGTGTGGATTTGGCCAGCTTGGGGTCTGCTGCAATAACTGTGCCATGGGCCCATGCAGAGTAGATCCATTTGGCGGAAAAACATCCCATGGAGTCTGTGGTGCAGACGTAGATACCATCGTTGCCAGAAACCTGCTTGATGATCTCTGTGTAGGGGCAGCTGCACATTCAGATCATGGAAGGGAAGTGGTTGAGGTTCTTTTAAAGACCGCTGAAGGAGAAGCACAAGGGTACAGGATCACAGATACTGAAAAATTAAAACTTGTAGCGGCAGAGTACGGGATTGCAACCGAAGGAAGAGATAACCTTGATATTGCCAGGGAACTTGCGATCGGAATACTTGAAGAGTTTGGAACGTTAAAAAACCGGCTCCAGCTCTCAGAGAGGGCACCTGAGCAGACAAGAGAGATCTGGAGAAAAACAGGAATTATGCCACGCAGCATTGACCGGGAAATTGTTGAGGCAATGCACAGGGTTCACATGGGAGTGGATGCGGATTATGTAAACCTGCTTCTGCATGCAATGAGGACCTCACTCTCTGACGGGTGGGGCGGTTCCATGGCAGCAACTGAGTGTTCTGACATCCTTTTTGGAACGCCCACACCTGTCACCTCGGTGACAAATCTTGCAACTCTTAGCCATGACAAAGTCAACATAGTTCTTCATGGCCACAACCCTCTTTTATCGCAGGTTATCGTAAATACAGCAGAAGAGCCTGAGATAAAAAAGATGGCCGAAGATAAAGGTGTAAAAGGGATTAATCTTGTAGGTATGTGTTGCACTGGAAATGAACTCCTGATGAGGTCAGGGATTCCGATTGCAGGCAGCTTCCTTGACCAGGAACTTGCTATCGCAACCGGGGCGGTAGAGGCCATGATAGTT
>Ga0255346_1004674_pt1 | contig 14720 bp, 16 predicted proteins | sample wastewater_treat_FD_194410 | JGI IMG/M metagenome (GOLD analysis project Ga0255346, IMG submission 194410) | Wastewater microbial communities from Lulu Island WWTP, Vancouver, Canada - plant22 | ecosystem: Engineered > WWTP > Wastewater > Unclassified | place: Canada: Vancouver, British Columbia... | reverse complement strand
ATTGCAGGAAAAAACGAATGATCCATTGCCTACTATCGATGTGCTCGAACAACAATTGGTGGTTCAAAAACAACAACTGGCTTCGCTCGAGCGTGATAAAGTTCGTTTTACAAATCTCTTGCAAGCGAATGCTACTACCGAGAAAAAACTCGATGATATCAATACACAAGTACTGGTATTGAAAGATCAAATTGAGGTCACTAAAAAACAAATCGTTCAACAACGTTCTCTTATCAATACGCAAAACCGAGGAATTTTAAGTGAACGTAATCCGTTAGAAAAAAAGCAAGATCAATTGAACGATCAACTTTCTAAATGTTCTGTTCGTAATCCCGTTACTGGTACAGTCCTCATTAAATATGCAGAAGCTGGTGAAGTTGTTTCAGCAGGTAAACCTTTGTATAAATTAGCAAATATTTCTTCTATGAACCTTCGCGCTTATATTACCGGCGATCAGTTGGGTGAAGTAAAATTAGGGCAACAGGTGAAGGTGATGGTGGATGCAGGTGCCGATAAATACAAAGAGTATAAAGGAACCATAACATGGATCGCCGATAAAGCAGAATTTACTCCTAAAACTATTCAAACTAAAGATGAAAGAGCTAATCTCGTTTATGCTACTAAAATTAAAGTGCTGAACGATGGTTTCTTGAAATTAGGAATGTATGGGGAGGTTAATTTTAAATAATCTTTTCAATGATTTTTGCTGAGAATATTTCTAAGTCGTATAAATCGAAAACCGAGGAGGTGAAGGCACTTCTCTCGATTAATCTAGACATCCCCAAAGGGGAAATGTTCGGAGTAATTGGTCCCGATGGTGCAGGTAAAACTTCTTTGTTTCGCATTCTTACTACTTTGCTTTTGGCCGACTCAGGCACTGCTTCGATTAATGGATTGGATATTGTAAAAGAGTATGCAAAAATCCGACAACAAATCGGGTATATGCCCGGACGATTTTCTTTGTACCAAGATTTAACAGTGGAGGAAAATCTACAGTTTTTTGCAACTATCTTTAATACTTCTATAGAGGAAAATTACAGTTTAATTAAAGATATCTACGAACAAATTGCTCCTTTTAAAGATCGTCGCGCCGGACAATTATCTGGTGGTATGAAGCAAAAATTAGCTTTGAGCTGCGCTCTAATTCATCGTCCCGAAGTACTCTTTTTAGATGAACCTACTACAGGCGTTGATGCAGTATCAAGAAAGGAATTTTGGCAAATGTTGCAGAAATTAAAAGGCGACGGACTTACCATTTTGGTTTCTACTCCTTATATGGATGAAGCAGAACAATGCGATCGAATAGCTTTAATTCAAGAGGGAAAAATCTTGATGAATAACTCCCCTGAAAAAGTAAAATCTTCATTCAGTGATCCACTATTCGCTATTCGTACAAATAAAATGTACCAACTGTTGCACGATTTGCGCGATCATCAACTCGTTCAGTCAGCGCATATTTTTGGTGAGGATATTCATATCAGTTCTTCTCAAATTAACGAAAGTGAAATAGTAAAGGCATTACAATCGAAAGGACATTCTGATGTATTGCTGAAACAAATTGATCCGTCAATTGAAGATGTATTTATTAAATTGCTAATGCACGCTGAAAATCATGAACAACACAACTAACAACGGGCGTGAAGTAGTGATTTCAGCTACTAACCTTACTAAACAATTCGGTGATTTTATTGCTACGAACGCAATCTCTTTTGAAGTTTATAAGGGAGAGATTTTCGGATTCTTAGGAGCTAATGGTGCAGGTAAAACTACCGCAATGAAAATGTTATGCGGACTTTCTTCTCCTTCGCGCGGAAGCGCTACAGTTGCGGGTTTTGATGTGTCGACCGAAAGCGAAAAGATAAAACGCAATATCGGTTATATGAGCCAGAAATTTTCGCTGTACGAGGATTTAACCGTAACCGAAAATATTCGTTTCTATGCCGGCATCTATGGATTATCTATTCCCGTTATAAAAGAGAAAACTAACGTCCTTTTGCAACAGTTGAATATGGAATCGCAACGAAATGTTCTCGTTAAGGCATTACCGTTAGGTTGGAAGCAAAAGCTTGCATTTTCAATAGCCATTATTCATGATCCTGCAGTTGTCTTTCTCGATGAACCAACAGGTGGAGTAGATCCTATTACTCGTCGTGAATTTTGGGAAATGATCTATTCAGCGGCTAACCGCGGGACTACCGCTTTTGTTACCACTCACTATATGGATGAAGCGGAATATTGTAATCGTATTTCAATTATGGTGGATGGTAAAATTGAAGCATTGGGAACTCCTTCTGATTTAAAGAAAGAATTTAACTCAGTAACTATGGATGATGTTTTCTTAAAACTTGCTAGAAACGCTAAACGAATAGGAGATTAATTCATGAAACAGTTTCGAGCATTTATCAAAAAGGAATGGTTTCACATCTTCCGCGACCGCAAAACAGTTTTTATTTTGTTTGGTATGCCGGTGATGCAAATTTTGATCTTCGGATTTGCATTAACGAATGAAGTCAAGAATGCCAACATCGCAGTCCTAGATTATTCTAAGGATGCGAAAAGCGCCGAGTTGATTCATCAGATCGATGCAAGTAGATATTTTGATGTGTACACATCGCTAAAAACATCTTCTGATATTGATCGAGTTTTTAAAGCCGGGACAGTCAAAATGGTAATGGTAATCCCTGAGAATTTTACACAAAACCTCGAAGCTAAAAATAAAGTTACGATTCAGTTGTTAGCCGACGCCAGCGATCCAAATCTGGCAACTACATTGGTGAATTATGCATCGTCAATTATAAATGATTATCAAAAGCAATACTTCACCGAAAAACTTCCACTGGTTGTGACTCCTGAAATAAGAATGCTTTATAATCCGCAGTTGAAAGGAGCATTTAATTTTGTTCCTGGGGTTATGGCAATGGTATTGATGTTGGTAAGTACTATGATGACTTCTATTGCCATCGTAAGAGAAAAGGAATTAGGTACCATGGAAATTCTATTGGCCTCTCCTCTTAAACCGTTACTCATAATTATATCGAAAACGATTCCTTATTTGTTCTTATCACTAATAAATATTTCTACGATTTTATTGCTTAGTGTTTTCGTTCTCGATCTTCCTATTAACGGAAGTCTGTTTTTGTTGGTTTCGCTCAGTATGTTATTTGCCGTAACTTGTTTATCACTCGGAATATTAATTTCTTCTTCAACAAATTCGCAGCAGGTAGCGATGTTAATTTCTCTCATGGGACTATTTCTTCCTACCATTATGCTCAGCGGATTTATGTTTCCAATCGAAAACATGCCGTTACCAATGCAGTTTATTTCAAACTTGGTTCCTGCAAAATGGTATTTCTATATTGTGAAAGATGTTATGATTAAAGGATTAGGATTTGCAGCCATTTGGAAGGAAGTCCTTGTGCTTTTCGGCATGACACTATTCTTTTTAGTAGTTAGTATTAAGAAATTTAAATTACGCCTTTCTTGATATGAAAACACTGCGCTTTATTTTAGAAAAAGAATTTCGTCAGATATTTCGAGATCCTTCTATCCTTCGAATGATATTCGTAATGCCTATCTTGCAATTAATTGTATTGCCGATTGTAGCGAACTACGAAGTAAAGAATGTAAAAATTGCTGTTATCGATCATGATCATAGTCCGGTTTCAACTCGAATGATTAATAAATTAGAAGCTGGAGGCTACTTTCAACTAACTGGGTATTGCATAGGTTATAAAGAAGCCCTCGAATTAGTGGAACAAGAAAAAGCAGATTTAGTATTAGAAATACCAACTCATTTCGAGAGAGATTTAGTGAAAGAAAATAGTGCAAAATTATTTGTCGCAGTAAATGCCATCAACGGAGTGAAAGCCGGGCTTGGAGCAAGTTATCTCTCTTCGTTACTGCGTGATTACAATGCTGATATTCGCCTTGAAACATTTCCGACATCAAGGTTCAATCAATCGCCGCAAATTTCAGTAACATCATCGAATTGGTACAATCAATTTATGAGTTATAAATTATTTATGGTTCCCGGTATTTTAGTGGTGCTAATGACAATGGTCGGTTCATTTCTTACCTCACTCAACATAGTAAAAGAAAAAGAAATCGGAACTATTGAACAAATCAATGTTACTCCAATAAAAAAATATCATTTTATCTTAGGTAAACTGATTCCTTTTTGGGTCTTAGGAATGATCGTATTAACACTAGGATTAACTGTTGCACGTGTTGTTTATGGTATTGTTCCCGTTGGAAACATTGGTTTACTGTATGCGTTTTCTGCTGTTTATTTAATTGCCATTTTAGGATTGGGATTATTGGTTTCAACCATCACACAAACTCAACAGCAGGCCATGCTCATCGCCTTCTTTCTAATGATGATTTTTATTATGATGAGCGGATTGTATACTTCAATCGATAGCATGCCTTATTGGGCTCAAGTGGTGACATGGTTTAATCCCGTTCGCTATTTCATCGAAGTAATGCGTATGGTGGTTATCAAAGGAAGCACCTTCGCCGATATCGCCACCAATCTCGGCATCATCTTTATTTTTGGTATCGTGCTCAATACTTGGGCTATTATCAGCTATAAAAAGCGCTCCTAGGAATATCCGCATGAGCCTTATACTACGGCAAAGTATAAATCTGAGACTCTTGGTGAAAAATAGACGCATGATTCAGGATACAAGATGCAATGATTGATCTTGTTAAGATAATATAGATTCAGGATTCATGTAGAAAGACGAATTGGATAATCTTGGTTTAAATTACTTCCCAGTGAAAAATAATGTTTCTTTTGTTTAAGTGCACCTAAATAAATCACTTTAAACTTTGCGTCTATTGCTTGTCCTAATGGGACATCTCTGTGTTCCCCCAAAACCAACGTCAATATTTACTTTGTTTAAAAATAGGATTACGAAATGGAGAGTGTTTTTATTGTGTCCAACCTCCGCGTCTTTGCGACTTAGCGTGCCCCCAAAGCCAATGTCAATATTTACTTTGCTAAAAGATAGGATTACGAAATTGAGGGTGTATTTTCGTGCCTAAGCTCTGCGTCTCTGCGCCTTTGTGTGCCCCCAAAGCCAACGTCAATATTTACTTTGCTAAAAGATAGGATTACGAAATTGAGGGTGTATTTTCGTGTCTAAGCTCTGCGTCTTTGCGCCTTTGCGTGCCCCCAAAGCCAACGTCAATATTTACTTTGCTAAAAAATAGGATTACGAAATGGAGAGTGTTTTTTCGTGTCCAAACTCCGCGTCTCTGCGCTCGCACCTCTGTGTCTTTGCCAGTCCCATCAAACATCCTCCAACCTCCGCGTCTCTGCGCCTTTGCGTGACATAATCATCCTAACCCACCTCTTCGAGTAAAACAACAATCATCCAACCTCTGCGTCTTTGTGAGACCCATCACACATCCTATTTTCTCTGCGTCTCTGCGTCTTTGCGTGACCATTAACACATTTCAATATATTGGCGCTTGCCCAACTCCCCCAATCGTGAATATCTTTTCTCCAAACACATCCCTAGAGTTCGTATTTTCGCACTAATGGATGCCCCTGCAATAAGTTTATCAGCACTCGCTAAACATATTTCTAATGTTTTTAGGAAAGAGTTTTCTTTTGAGCGCTATTGGGTTACCGCCGAAATTATCGGAATGAAAATCAGTAAAGGACATTGTTATCTTCAATTAGTTGAGAAAGATGAACGTGGAGTAATGCCGAAAGCTGAATTCAGGGCGATGATTTGGTCGAGTATGTTTGATGTACTCCACCGCCGATTTATGATTGAAACTGGGACCCGTTTACAAGAACAAGTACAAATTTTATGTAAAGTAGAAGTTCAGTTTCATGAGCGATACGGATTAAGTTTAATTGTCCATGATTTAGATCCATCTTATACACTTGGCAAACTCGAAATGGAACGTCGGCAAACAATCGACCGACTACGTAAAGAAGGTGTATATGATTTGAATAAACAAAAGCATCTTCCTGAAGCCATTCAAACAATTGCTGTGATTTCAGCTGAAGATTCACGAGGATACGAAGATTTTTATACTCGCTTAACTCAAAACGATTATGGCTATCATTTCAATGTAAAATTATTTCCTTCGTTATTGCAAGGCGATATGGCAGCAGGCGATATAATATCAAAATTGGTATCTATCAAACAAGATCGTTTGTATGAACATTTTGATGCGGTAATTATTGTTAGAGGAGGTGGAGCTGCATCTAGTTTAGGATGCTTCAACGATTACCAACTGGCAAGTGCTATTGCACAGTATCCCCTTCCGGTTATTACCGGCATCGGACATACTGCCGATGTTAGTGTTGTTGATGAGGTGGCAAATTTGAATTTGATAACACCTACTGAGGTGGCAAATTTTCTTGTTTCGCGATTGTTACATTACGATGGAGCCGTGAGTGAATTGTACGATGGTATCTCTGCCTATGTAAACATGATTTTAGAAAATGAAGAGGATACAATTAATTCAGCAGTAAAAAGATTGAATGCTGTAGCTTCTGTATTTTTGTTGGAGGAAAACGCTTCTTTGCAAATTCAAAGTTCAGCAATACGAATGTTGGTGCAAGAGAAAGTAATTACTGAAAAGAATTTCTTTAGTCAGTCGAAACAATTTCTACAACAACAATTGCGTCACCAAATGATAACGGAAAGCGAATCATTATCAAATGCAATTCGCGAGTTGAAAAGAAGTGCTACGCAACAAATCGAAAATGATACAATACAGATTGAGTATTCCCAAAAACGATTGCAAATCCTCGATCCAATCAATATTCTTAAACGTGGATTTAGTTATACCTTACATAAAGGAAAAGTAATTACCGATGCCGCTACGATAAAATCGGGAGAGGAAATCGAAACAGTATTAGCAAAAGGATCAATAAAAAGTAAAACATTATAGTATGGCAGAGAAATTCAGTTACGATAAAGCAAAAGCAGAACTCGAAAATATTCTGGAAGAATTAGAAGCAGGCGAAGCCGGTGTTGATCATTTAACTAAGTTGGTGAAACGCGCCAGTGAGTTAATTAAACAGTGTAAAGATAAATTGAAAAATACCGACGCAGAGATTAAGTCGATTCTCGACAATATGGAGGACTAATTTTCGTTTAAAAAATTCAGAAGATGAAAAACACATTTATAGTTTTATTAGTTGTTGTAGCCATGGCATCGTGTAAGCCAAAAGAAAAATTGCCTTTCGGAAGAAATCCGGGCATCGAAGATCGCCATTGGGTATTGAAAGAAATGGAAGGGAAGCCTGTAACGTTTACTGCAGCTCAAAAGGAAGTGTCTATCGAATTCGAAAACGATAACAACTTCACGCTGGAAGCAGGATGTAATACTGTTAATGGCATGTATACTTCGCAAGACAACATGATTTTCATTCATCAAATGGCATCTACTAAAATGGCATGCCCGGAATTAGATCGTGAAACTACAATTCTAAATCTACTACAAAAGACGAATCATTTTAAATTGAAGCAATCAAAAGTAAGCGGAGTCGTTCAAGAACAATTAATGCTTATGGGTGGAGATACTTTATTGATGAAATTCGAAAAAGGAGTTAAAGAATAAATACAATAACTAAAACAAAAAAGGGAAGCTGAATAATTCAACTTACCTTTTTTTTGTTTTTTGAATATACTATTTTACTTCATCGTAATTAAACAACCAATTAATTCCGAATTGATCGCTTATCATTCCGAAGTACGCACCCCAAAAAGTATCTTGAAGTGGCATTAAAATACTTCCGTTAGCTTTTAAATTGTTAAAAAAACGATCGGCTTGTTCTCTTGAAGTACAGTTTATTGATAGTGAAACACTATTTCCGAAAGTGATTGTTTGTCCAGGCATAGTATCGGAAGCCATAATTGTAATATTCTCTAAAGTCAGAATACTATGCATCACGTGGTCTTTTGATGTTTCAGGAACTTCCATAGGCGAATCGCCCATGTCCATTATTTCAAGATTTGCACTCAGGGCTTCTTTGTAAAAAGTCATTGCTGCTCTACAATTGCCATTAAAATTGAGGTAGGGTATAACAGATGTTTGCATGATGCAAAGATAATTATGTTTAGAATGATTTATCGTATTCATGTTAATTCTTCCTGTTGAAAGAAAAAAGCGCTTTTCTTTTCAACGTACTGATTAACTCGAGTCCTTAGGTTCGAAAAAAATAACCACTTTTGTACCCTTGTAATGAAAGCACCGTCGAAACTTATTTTTTCAATGCACTTTTTGATTCCTGTTTTAACCGGAATGGTTTTGCTGTTTTCTTCCTTTTATCCTGAGCCTGCAGAGTCAAAGCTGAAGGCCGATGTGTACAAAGGCTTTATTGCCATTTATAATTTTCAGTTTCAAAAAGCAGATTCGATTATCACTGTGGTGAAGAGAGAAAATCCCAATAACGCAGGGAGTTACTTAATGTCGGCAAATTATTATTGGTGGAAAATTATTTCCGGAGATGATACCAAGGAAAATCGTTCTGAATATTTGAAAAGTCTCGATCAAGCTAAAGCGATTGTCGGTAAAAGGAAGTCTACATTATCTGACGATGATAATTACTGTCTCATTAGTATTTACGCGTATAGAGCTCGCTTCGAGGCAATGAATAAGAACTATATTCAGGCATTATCGAGTATCAACAATTGTGTGGCATCTATCAAGCAGTCGTTTAATAAGGAAGATCGTTATGAGCCTTTCTATCTTACCACCGGATTGTATAATTACATGATTGCTCAGGTAAATCATAAGCATCCAATCCTATACCCGTATACTGTTTTCTTGCCGGATGGCGATAAGAAAAAAGGGCTGGCCATGCTTCAAAAAACTGCTGCTTCTACCGATCCATTGCTAAGCACTGAAGCAATGTACTTTTTGATGAAAATTAACCTGGAGGAAGAGAAGAGTTACACAAATGCAGTGTCCTACGGGCAGCGCCTTGCCAACGGATTCCCTGCGAATTTGCTTTACAGATTCTATTATCTAAAATCACTTTTGGCGGCCGAAAATAAGGAGGAAGCGCTACGTCAATACAAAATCATTTCAACTTTTTCCGCTTCAAACGACGAATTGGATACCCACCAGCGGGTATATTTCGTAGGTCTTTCTCGACAGTGCCTGAAAGATTCTGGCGTAACTTATTGAAAAACAACGAGTAAAACCCTTTTTTTAGGAAGAAAAAAAATCAGACGATTGTACCTAAAATAAAAAGAAACATCTTGTTTTTAACGGTCAATAGTTTTTATATTTGTCAAACTTAACATTAATCGTATGAAAAAAATTACTTTACCATTGGCTATCGCTTGCGTAGTTCTTTTAAGTTCTTGCAACACTCGTCTAATTGACTTTACAGTTATCTCTTCTAAGAACGTAACTTTACGTCTATCTGAAGACGGAAAAGGTCCTCGTACAGAAGGAAAAGAAATGAAAATGTGTGGTCAACCGCAATTGAAAGAAGCAGTTGATAGAGCAATCGAAAACGCTGGTCCAGGTTATGATGCCTTGATCGACGGAGTTGTTTCTTCAAGAAATGAATTCTTCCGTATGGGATGGGTTGTTAAAGGAACTCCTATCAAAACAACTAAATTAAAAGGAAACCAATAATTTCCCTTTTAACTGAAATAAAAAAGTCCCGATGTAAATCGGGACTTTTTTATTTTAATACTAGAGTGAAGAAAATTATTTCTTTGATTATGAGTTTGAAAATTTGTACCTGTTCTCCTTTTCGTAAAATCGACTTATTTGAAACTTTAGTCTTGAAAACAGAAATATTTGTCTAAATTACGTTTATATTACTGTAAAAATTAACAATATTAAACTTTATCTTTTGGGATAGAGCGCGAGGGCGGTCAAGCGAAAAGTGCGAATTGATCGAACGGAAAACGATAAAAATTGATCGGAGATCTGTCGCAAGAGAACTTAATAGCTTTGTTCGATCAATTGGTTTTCGGTTGTGCGCTTTCTTTGGTTACTTTCTTTGAGCAGGAAAGAAAGTAACAAGAATTTGATTAAGTATGATTTATTTAACTCTTCAACAAGTGAAAAGTGTTTTATAAATAAAAAAGTCCCGATGCAAATCGGGACTTTTTTATTTTAATGAAGTTATAAATCCAACTGCCTTGCATTACAGTGAGTATAGCCGCCGGCACTGTCTGTGGTATAATACCATGTTTTCTTTCCTGCCTTAGTCACGCGAATAGTTCCTTTTATCCACTTTGTATTGTCAGAGTTATTATTCGGCTGCCAATTCGTTTTTATAGGTATCACTAATTCTTGTTTGTAGTTATCTACCATAACGGCATCTAACATCACGTCGGTAAAGGTCACCGTTACTTTTCCGGTACACGTAGCTAAAACTAATTTACTTGCTAGCTCAGCTAATAGCTGCAACTTTTTCTGTGTTTTTTCATCGTCTAAATTTAACTTCGATGTAAACACATAGCTTAAATCTGTTTTATCAGCTTCTGCAAAAGTTTCGGTACTCCCATTAGGATAAGTAATCTTCAATACTTCATTCTTACTGATTGTGTAAGAAGGTCCTTCGGGGAACTCAAACTTTTTGTATTTGATATCCGCATCGCGAATCTCAACTACCTTAACTTTAAGGGTGCTGCTGTCAGTTTTTAATATCAAATCCTGACAGTTTGCTGCCGTACTAACGGTAAGCATTACCGAAATTAATAAAGCGTTTCCCGTTTTCATTTCAATGAATTTAATTTTTACAAGTCATGCAGTTTTCTTGCACATCCGCCAAACCATCCACCACTGTCGTTTTGGTAGGTCCATGTTTTTTTACCATCAGCAGCAACACGTACCATTCCTCTGATCCACTTCGAATCTCCTGAGATATTACGAGGCTGCCATGTAACTTTAATCGGAATTACTAATTCATGCGTAAAGTCGTCTTTAAATACACCATCGTAAAATATTTCTGTACGCGCATTGTCAACTTTACCGGTACATTTTGATAATACCGCTTCTCCTGCATTTTTAGCTAATGCTTCAATTTGACGAATGGTGTTTTCGTCTTCTAAATCAAGTTTCCCTGAATTCGATCCCGATGAAGCAGGCTTCGCTTCTTCTTCACTGAATTTATCTACGCTTCCATTACTATATGTAATTTTCGTTACATCTTTTTTATTAACGCTATAACTCGGCCCTTCTTGGTTATCGAATTTTTTGTACTTAATTACGGTTTCTTCAATATCGGTAACTTTTACTTGAAGTGTGCTTCCGTCAGTTTTTGTAATTACGTCTTGGCAAAATGCAATTGTGCTGAATGCAATCATTGCTGCTGTGCAGACTAGAGATTTTACTGTCATAGTTGAACTGTTATGTTTATTGTTTACAAATTTAATTTATTTAACGTTTGTTGGAAAGGCCCAAATTTTGATTGTTTTGTCGAGCGATCCTGTAGCAATGTATTTGTTGTCCGGAGAGATTACTGCTTCTAAAACGGCTTCATCATGTCCGCTGAATTGTGCAATTTCTTGCATCGTTTCCCAACTCCATAATTTCGCAGTTTTATCTAATGATGAACTGATGAAATATTTGCCATCAGCAGATGAAGCTAACCATGTAATTCCATTCTTATGTGCTTCTATTGTTTGAACAATTTTACCAGTGTTCAAATCCCATTTTTTAATGCTGTTATCTAAACTTCCCGACAATAAATATTTTCCATCAGGAGAAAGAAGGATGCCATATACCCAGTCAGTATGTCCCGCAAATGTTTGCATCAAATTACCACTCGCAACATCCCATACTTTTATGGTATTCTCATGATTGATAGATACAATTTGCTTATCGTCATTAATGAACATCGCATAGTCTGTCCAAACTGTTTCAGGTAATACTTTTTCTACTTTCAACGATGATCGCTTCCAAATTACAATCGTATTATCTCTCCAACTTGTCGACACAATATATTCACCGCTCTTTGAGAAATTGGCACATCGCACAAATGTGGTATGCGCTTTTTTCTTTGCTTTCAGTTTTTTTAATGACGGATTATCGTAAACAAAGAATGCTTTATAAGAACTAATTCCTATTTCTTTTCCATTCGCAGAATAACTAATGTTTGTGATCGATTCTCCAATAGGATTTGTTGAGGTAGCGAGTTTAAAATTATTTGCAACATCCCACGATTTAATACTCCCATCTTGATTGCCCGATAGTAATGTTTTCCCATCAGGTGAGAATTGTAATGTATTAACTTTTCCTCCATTCCCTTGTAGAGTATAAAGTAATTGTTGTCCGTTACCGGTTAGAAGTATAAACTGCAGGAGCAGCGAAAAAATGGTTATTTTACGAATCATTTTATTTGTGCGTTGATGTCGGCTAATTTGGCCCTTAATTGATTGTTTGCTTTGTCGGATACTTTGTCGTTTCTTATTCTGCAAATTCGCTTGTTCTGATTAATGTTTCCTACATAGAATGCCTCCGTTAAATATACTCCTGAGGCAGCAGCAATGTAAAGTTCATTAATGATATTGGCATACGCAAATACTCCTGATAGTGCAACCAACGTGAGATTTAATGCTCCCCTGCCGGCTTTTCCCAGATAAGCTTGACCTGCTCCAGGAAAAATTGCTGACAATAACCTTGCCTTTTTTAAGCGTTTTATGTGCGGTATATTATTTTTCGAGTAGATTTCGTTGATTTCGTCTGATAAAGACGCCTTTTTTGCTTCATCTGCTCCCGGAATTCTTTTAATGTATTGAAGCAAGTTAATTTTACTTCCTTCCCAATCTCGAAGTTCGTTTAGTGTTAAACTGTATAAAAAAACAGCGGCTTTATCTTGCTCCGGCGAAACGTTTAAGCTTAATAATGGTAGCAAGAGTTTTTTCGATTGATCGAAGTTGTTACTTAAATAACAAGACAACGCTCGTTCAAAATATACTTGCGCTTTTAATGAATCGTTTATTGCATTGAGATTACATCGCTGCAATACAACATTAATTGGCTCGTATTTCTGCATCGCTTTTAAACAGTCACTTTTCTTAAGTAACGCAACACATACAAGTTCTTCTTTTCCTGTATTTTCAAATGCAATTCGCTCGTAAGCTATTCCGGCATCAGTATATTGCTTTTGTTGATACAGTTGATCAGCAAATGCAAACAGACTATCCGAATCGCTACTGAAACAGCTTGTCGACAGGAATATGAAGACCAACCATAATGTTATGATCGAGTTCTTTTGTTTGTTCATTTTGTCTGATTTGTACACTTAATGCACTTCCCCATATATTTCCAATATAAAAGAAGCTGAATAAACTGGCAAAGGCTATGAATTGCGGATGCGTAGGCCCTAACTTCGATAAACTCTCAATGCTTAAGGCTCCCATCGCCGCTACACGAATAAAACTCGATAGTGCTTGTCCGTTGTTTCCTGAATAAACTAATCCTAATCCCGGAATTACAGCAGATAATGCTCCCGCTACAACAGGCGATTTTCGTTTTAATGTTTTTAGTTTCTCGGCATATTGTAATTGTAATCGGTGTTCCGATTGTAATGACGTATCCGTTGCGTTAAAACTTTTACTTAATGTATCGAAAGCCACATAGTCTCTCATCAGTAATGCTACACCAGATTGCTCATGAATTTTTAAACTGTTGATATCGTTGCCCATCGACGTTAAATCATATTCGTCTAATAAACCGAATGATTTTTTAAAATCTTTTAACTCTGAAAAACTTATCGCTTTGTAGAAGTATGATTTTATAAAAAATATTGAACTGTCCGATACTGCTGAAAGATGAAACGCCGATTTTTCAAATCGCTTGCGTTGGAAATTGGTAATACCAATTATATAACTTAACGTGTCTTTTTGTCCGGCAGTCAAGCCTTCACGCATTAACATTTTGTCTCCGTAAATGTCGAAGTCTTCATACTGCTCAGCACCGTTTAAGTAAAGCAAAAATCCACTTTCCTTATTGATGTCAATCGGAATGTTTTGTGCTTTTAATCCTGTTGCAATGAGGAGGAATACCAAACTCAATAAAATTCCTTTTCTCATTTTAATTTGTAATCTTCCGGATTATCAATAATCATCCCTTTTTCGTCAATATACAATGGATGAATGTCTACTGCAGCAATTTTTGTGCAGCGCATAATTCTTCCCGAGGCCAAAGCAATGCCTTTAATAATTCCGTATTTTGATATACTTGCCTTGCCGAAATTTGAACACGAAATTTCATACGGACATTCAGCAGATATTTGTGGAGATAATACTGCTTGATAAAAATACATTAACCCTCCAAAGGTGAGCGAAACGGGATTGTATCGAATCAATTTATGTTTTGTGATAAACATGAAATTCGGTCGATAAGGTTCTTCCTTTTTTTCAAAACTCTTGTTAAAAATCAAGTCTAAATCTTTTTCGACCCCCTGTGCTTTTCCAACACAAATGGACGATAAGATTAAAACCGCTAAAAAGGTGATTTTTACTAGAATTTTCATTGCCTCAAAGATACTTATTTACCCGTATTTACTTTTACCCATTGGTGGGTATTTATGCTTCACTTTTTTTGATCGTTTTTATAGAGCTTATCACCCCATTCTTCTCAGCGCCTTTGCGCTTGCACCCCGGTGTCTTTGCGAGAAAAAAAACATCCATCAAACTCCGCGTCTTTGCGCGTGCACCCCGGTGTCTTTGCGAGAAATAAACATCCATCAAACTCTGCGCCTTAGCGCTTGCACC
>Ga0255346_1004670_pt1 | contig 14731 bp, 11 predicted proteins | sample wastewater_treat_FD_194410 | JGI IMG/M metagenome (GOLD analysis project Ga0255346, IMG submission 194410) | Wastewater microbial communities from Lulu Island WWTP, Vancouver, Canada - plant22 | ecosystem: Engineered > WWTP > Wastewater > Unclassified | place: Canada: Vancouver, British Columbia... | reverse complement strand
GCGGTGATACTCCGAGCCATCCTTGGCCTCCTGTGTTGGTTTTGTTTGTACACCAACATCTTCACGGGAGGCCTTGCCTTGCGCAAGCGCTGTAAGTGCTTACGTATCAAGGGCTTATATACTATCTAAATGGCGTTCCACACTGGGTCCTCTCCTGCCCAACGAAACACAGCCCGGCAACCTCGCGGGCGAGCGTGCGAGAACTGATCCAGGAGGCTGCATTCGGTAGCATACCGCCTGAGTTCTCCACCGACGTCGTGTGGGGCCTCGATTACTCCCTCCAGGAGAAGGTCCTGGACTTCTTCGGCAGGCACGGCTCGCCGGATATCGGGCCATTTGCCCACGTCTTGATAGCGGCAGGAAAACCGGCGGAGCGGAGTGTGACGCTCGTCTGGCTTGTTCTTGGTTTTGAGCCCCACCGCTTCTTTCTCTCGCGACAATGGTGTGGCCCGCCGTTCTGTTATGCCGTCGTCTCCGGCATACTGCGTGATTCGAAAACGGAGATTTTCGACTACCCGGCAGAGTTCTTCATCGGACAGCCGTCTCCCCTAAGGGCGATCCAGCCAAGAGGTATTCCGGAGAGCGTGTCGAAGCAGCACATGCAAATCATATGGTCCTATCGGGCCCGTGCCTTCCAGGAGGCCACCGAACTCGTCGAAATGCGCCGCGACGAAATCGTACGGAAAGAGATCTGCTGCTTCGCCGGGAGATTTTTGGGCGAAGCGGGGCGCCGAGCTCACGTTCCGGACTGCTTACAAGAGCGCCTGCGCGTCATGTACAAGGACCGCCTTGCGACCGAAGAGGCACAGAGGCGCTTTTCAGAAGTGGTGCGCTTGCATGTCATGGGCATCTCCGAGGAGGAACGCCGCAAAACGATAGTCTACGGCGACGATGAGGCTCCCCATGTCGACTGGCCTCGCTGGATTCAGGTCGACCGGGCCCTTATCAAACACCTCAAGACATGGCTGGGCTTGCCGGGAGCCATGCACGGAGAAGTTGAGATACTGGAGCACGTACCGTTGCCTCCGTGAGCACCGCCAAAATGTCCGGCTGGTGCGTGAATCCTTTCTTGCACCACGTATGGGGGAATCCCTTCCCCCGGAATTCCGGCCGCCGCGAGTTTGCCATGAGCCATCATCTCAAGACCGACGTTCGAGGCGGATTTGAGCACGAGCGGCCCGCGCCGGCCTCAGCCGGGCCTACGGCACTTGAAGTTTGTTCCGCCGGATTGATCCCAGCGTTTCACACTGGTCTAACGTCAGGCCGTGCCTGCGGCGCTCCGCCCGGCGGCAGGCGCAATCTGCTGGCGCGCGAGCACTCCCGCCGCCTTTGGTCTCCGCCGGGCTGGCTTCAACCGCGCGCCAGCGCCAGACGCGGCAGACAGGAGTGAACGCCATCATCGGTCGCTGGCCAGGTGACGAAACGGACGAGGAAATCGAAGCCGCCCTGGAACGCCTGAGTTGAAAAAGCCGCCACTGTACGTGCTCGACACCGGCATCGTCATTCACCTGATCCGCGCCAATGCGCTCGGGCGGCACGTGAGTGCGACGTACCACCTCGGTGCCGTTAGCCGAAAGCTGAAAGCTGAGAGCTGACAGCTTCGAGCGCGTGAATCTGTCTCGCACCTCGTCTGTGGCAATTCCAACCGCGCCGGCGAATTCTGGCTGATAGCTGAGAGCTGATAGCTGGAAGCTTTGCGCCCTCCCCGCCATTGCCGCGCAAACACCCACAATCCGCGCATTCCGGCTGAAGGCTGATAGCTGAGCGCTGACCAGCTTTCTAGAATATCCAGCACGAACCGCGCGCACGCGCAGAAAGGCGCCGCTATGTGGCATTTGAAACGTCCCCACTGCTCACCAGTCACCTATCAACTGTCTCCGCGCAGCCGCCTTTGTCCCCTGCTCGCCTCTCACTTATCTCCTCTCTCCGCGCAGCGGCTGGCCTCAGGTTATCAAAATCGAGTGCACAAAAACCATGAGCATCTGATCACCTGCCCCCATGGCCCGATTCCACGCGGCTTTTTATCAGACCGCTTGAGCACCTGAGGCAGCCCCTCCCGGTGAAAGCTCGGGCGTTGGCGGTTGCCTTGGCTGAAAGCTGATAGCTGATAGCTGATAGCTCAGCTCCTGCCGCAAGCCGAATCTGTGCAAATCTGTGAAAATTTGAGGAGAAAAAATTCCACAGATTGCACTACTTGGCACCGCCTGACTCGACCTCCGCGATCGTGTCGAGCGCCAGGAGCGAATGGGCGTAGGCCGCGCCGGCGCGCATTTCGGCCGCCACCCAGATGGCTTCCATGATCTCTTCGGCTGTGGCGCCATGCTGGAGCGACTGCTTCGTATGCGCACGGATGCAGTAGGGACATTGAGTGACATGCGCGACGGCCAGCGCGATCAGTTGTTTCGTCTTGCCCGGCAGGGCGCCGTCGGCGAAGACGGCCTGGCTGAAAGCCTTGAAAGCTCCCAGCGCCTGCGGCGCGAGCCTCTTTCGCCTTTCGGCGAGTTCTTTCATCGCGGCCGGAAATAGCTGCTGCTGGTCTGCCATGCTAGATACTCCGTTTGGTTCCGGGCTGTTTGACTCCCTTGGTTCGAGGCAGCTTGAGTTTATGCCGGTTACTGGTCTGAGTCTGGCCAGCCGGCGCACTCAGCCCAGCCGGCGTGTCAAACACCTCTTGCACCGGCTCTATATGTCACTGAACGCCCGCTGAGCGAGTGCAGCGAGCACGGGATAATTGGGTCCGCCCAAAGCAGTGTTCTGGCTGCTGACGGCGGTTGCGAGTAGTCCGACCCGTATTGTCGTCAACTGTAGCGGTCAGGTGTTCCGACGGAGGGGTAAACGGTGGCGTGCGACCGGGCCGATGACCATTCGCTTCGAGTGCATTCAGGGCGGGGGTACAGAGAGAGTCCTCGGCACCGTTCGGGGGCGGCACAGCGTAGTCGGAGCGGGTACTGCGCCGGTGAAGGATTCTGGGCGGCACGCCCCGGCTCTGCTCCGGCGGGGACGACACGCCCCGGCGCTGCTCTTGCCGCGAGCGCCGGGGCGGTTGTGTGCTGCTTTATTTCCGCCGGCGCGCGGCCAGCAGTCCGAGGGCGGCGAGCAGTGTCAGCAAGCCGGCCGGCTCGGGGATGAAGCTTACCTCGCCGAAGCTGGCGGCCATTGTGCCGCCCATGCCTTCCCTGTTGTAGGCGCCCAGGCCGATCTGGCCGCTGGTGTACGTCGTGTCGATCAGCGTCACCTGGGGTGAAGCGGGCTCGGGGCTGCCGACCGGCCAGACTTTGATCGAGAGCTCGGTCCCGACCGCGCCGGCGGTGAGGTAATACTCGACCTCTTCCTCAATGGTGAAGCTGGCGCTGGCGCCGTTGACGTACTCGAAGTTGTCGAAGACGGTCATGCCGATGCTGTCCGAGGCGTTCTCGGCGAAAAAGCTGATGAAGTCCATTTGGGCTACGTCGGCCCGCATGGGTACAAACACGCACGAATTGGCGTTGTGAATCGTAAAGCGCGTCGTGAGATAGCCGTTGCCGTAGGCGTCCGGGTCGAGCAACGATTCACTGAACACGGACGCGCTGCCCAACAGGTAGGGCACCGGTGGCAGCGGGTAGTTCGAAGTCATGTGGTATTGCCCGCCGGAAACGGTGTAACTGGTTCCGCCCAGGCCGTAGAGTTCCAACAGGTCCACGCGCGTCCAGGCGGCGTCGGTTCCGCTGCTCCAGTCTTCGATCGTGACGGCCGTAGCGGGGTGTGCGACGACCAGCAGCGCCGCGAATGCGAGAGTGGTGCGCCATGTTTGGCTAAGGTGTTCCGCGTTCATCGAATGTCGCTCCTTCTCCTTGTGGGAAATGAACCTCGGCCTCAGAGCGGCCGAATTAATTGCACTATAAAGATTCAGGTGTTCGGAATCAACATTTTCTTTGTGTTGAATTCACGTAATCAGGGACAGTCACGTGACTGTCCCTAATTATGGAGGACTTGCTACGGCGTGAGGCCGAGCTTGTGCAGCTCAGTGGTGGCACGGTCGTTGCCGGGATCGACTTGCAGCACTTGCTTGAAAACGTCGATCGCTTCTGCATTGCGGCCGAGCGCGGCCAGGGCTCTGCCCAAGCTGACCTGCGCGCGAATTGACTTGTCCGGCGGGAGGCTGGGAATGGCGGCCTGGAATTCGGCGGCGGCCTCGGCGAAAGCGCCGGTTTCGGCCAGGGCGGCGCCCAGCAGGACGTGCGCTTCGGCCAGAGTAGCCTGACTCTCATTAGTCGCCAGTCGCGGGGGCGCCGCCAGCGCCTGCCGAAACTGCGCGATCGCCTCGGTCGGCCGTTGCGCCCTCATGAGCAGTTTGCCATAGCGCAGCCGGGCCATCAGGAAGTCCGGGCGGACCTGCAAAGATTGTTCGTAACAACGGAGTGCGGGCGTGCCGTGGCCCTGGGACTCGTACTCCATTGCCAGGAAGAACCAGTCGTCGGCATCGGTGCGGAAATTTTCCGAACCCGGGGTCACGTTCACGAAGATGCCGGCGACAGCCAGGACGGCCGCGCTGGCGCCGACCGTCCGCCAGCGCTGCTGCTTCACGGCCCGCACGGTTTCAAAGATGGCCCAGGTCCCCAGGAGGATCAGGGGCGGAATGACCGGCATGCGATAGCGCGTGTTGCAGAAGAACACCACGATGCTGGCCGAATAGACCAGGATAAAGCCCCACAACGGGAATAGCTCACGCCCGCGCCGCCGGCTCAGGAACAGCCCGAGAATTCCCAGGGGACCGACCACCCCGAAGCCGAGCGGCAGCAGTTTGACAATCGGCGTAAAGCGCTCGGTCCAGAAGTAGACGCCCTTGTCATTGGGAATTTCCCAACTGCTCCAGAACAAACTGAGCTTCAGCGCCGACAGGGAAATCGCCTTGGCCGGCTGCTGTGTGATGAACTCCCAGCCCTTGCGGTAATAATAGCTCGACACTTCCGAGGGCTTGAGCTTGCGCCCCTCTGCCTCCTCGGCCAGCGCGATCGAGGCATAGTAGCCTTCCCACCAGCCGCCGGGTGTGCCGGGTACGATGGCGGTTCGTCCGTCTGACCAAGGGTTGTTCCCGATATAGAAGTTCACGCCGCCCTGTGAGGCGATCAGCACGCGATCGTTTCCGACGACGTAATTGCGAATCGTGACCGGCAGGATCGGCAGCAGACAACCGACCGTGATGCAGGCCACGTAGACCAGGCCACGCCGCAGCTCGCGCCAATGTCGCACGAGCATCCAAAGGACAACCGTCGGCGCGAAGAGCAGGATGTTCGGCCGCGCGATTGCCGAGAGGCCCATTACCAAGCCCGCCAGTCCATAGAGCAGCGCTCCGGGCTTCTTGCCGGCCCGCAGCAGCAGAATTATCAGCAGCAGATCGAGGAATACGAGCAGCGGCGCGATCAGTAACTCGCCGGTGAAGAAAATCAGCATCCAGTAAGTCGCGGCCGCAAAACCGGCGACCGCGGCTACCCGCCGGCTGAACACCTGCCGGCCGGCGATGAAGAGCAGTCCGCAACTGAGTGAGTCCAGCACGGCCTGCACGATGCGCGGTGCCAGGTAATTGTGCCCGAAGAGCTTGTATATGAAGCCCAGGAAAGCGGGATAGAGCGGGGCGCGGAAGTATGGCCCTTCCACGAACGCCTTACCGGCTGCAATGGCTTGCGCCCACTGGTCGTGGTAGAGCTCGTCCATGCCCGGGTGCGCGAAGCCTGGATTGCGTTGCCATTGCAGGATGTAGATAAAGCGCAGGACGAAGGCCAGCAGTATGATGATGCCGCAGATGGCGGCGTCCTCGAATCCTGGCGCGCCGGCGTCTGACTGCGGCGATGCCCCCTCTGAAATAGGCGTCGGGAGTTCTTGGCACGCTTCGTAATCTTCGTGTGCCTGGTCGCAAGCGTCGGGGGGGGTGGCCGGGGCATGCCCGCGCTTAGAGCTTGGGCATGGCACCCGCGCTTCGGGACCTTCCTGTGCGGGTTCCGGTTCGTGCGTCAGCCGCGGCTCGGGTTCTAGTTCGGACATTGCGCCACCAGTGGCGGCTCGCGCGTGTGCCAGTCGGTCTCGCGCTCGTAGAGCCGGGCCGCTTGCAGCAGCCGGGCTTCTCCGAACAGCGGGCCGATCAACTGCAGTCCGATCGGCAGACCGGCGGCGGCGCTGAAACCGCAGGGAATCGAAAGCGCCGGCAGACCACCCAGATTGACCGAGATGGTATACACATCCGCCAGGTACATCGCCAGCGGATCGCTGACCTTCTCCCCCAGGCGGAAGGCAGGCGTCGGCGAAGTCGGGCCGGCCAGCACGTCGGCCTGCTCGAACGCACGGTCGAAATCCTGTTTGATCAGCCGCCGCACCTTCAAAGCCTTGCTGTAATACGCCTCGTAGTAGCCGCTGGAAAGCACGAACGTGCCCAGCATGATGCGGCGTTTGACTTCCGGGCCGAAGCCCTCATCACGCGAGGAGCTGTACAGATCGATGAGGTCCTTCGGCGCGGCCGTCCGGCGGCCGTAGTGCACGCCGTCAAACCGCGCCAGGTTGCTCGAGCATTCGGCCGTCGCCACGACGTAGTAACCGGCGATGCTGTAGGGCGAGTGTGGCAGCGAGACCTCGACGATTTTCGCCCCCAGCCCGCGATAAACCTCGAGCGCCGCTTCAATCGCCGTCCGCACTTCCGGATCCAGCCCTTCCCCGAAGTATTCTCTCGGCACGCCGATGCGAAGGCCGGCCGCACATTGGGCAAGCTGCGAATCCTCCAGGGCGGCCGTGTACTGCGGCACCGGCTCGGAAACGCTAGTCGAATCATGCGGATCCTGCCCGGCGGCCACTTCCAGCAGCAGCGCGGCATCCGTGACATTCGTGGCCAGCGGCCCGATCTGGTCCAGGCTGGACCCGTACGCCACCAGGCCGTAGCGGGATACGCGCCCGTACGTTGGCTTAAGGCCCACGACGCCGCACAAGCTGGCGGGCTGGCGGATGGAGCCCCCGGTGTCGGAGCCGAGCGCCAGGGGGACCATTCGGGCGGCGACGGCGACGGCCGAACCGCCGGACGAGCCGCCGGGGACGAAATCCGCGTTCCAGGGATTTCCGGTCGGGCCCATGCCGCTATTTTCGGTGGAGGAGCCCATCGCGAATTCGTCCATATTGGTCTTTCCGACGATCACGGCGCCGGCCGCCTCAAGGCGGTCGATTACGGTGGCGTTGTACGGCGAGCGGTATTCCTCCAAGATCTTCGAAGCGCACCGGGTCCGGCCCGCCAAGGTGCAGATATTGTCCTTTACAGCGATCGGCACGCCTGCCAGGGGGCCGACCGGCTGACCGGCCGAGACGGCTGCATCGATCGCGGCGGCGCGCTGCCGGGCGTGCTCCGGCGTCAGCTCCAGAAATGCGTGCAGGGACGGGTCACGCTGCGCGATGAGCGCCAGTGCTTCCTGGCAAACCTGCTCCGCTTTCAGCCGCCCGGCTGAGACCTCGGTTGCGATCTGTAACGCCGAATTCATTGGTTTCTTTAATTCACGGGGTTCTTCGGACGCACCCGCGCAGTTTGATTCGTAACCGGGCCGGCCGCAAGGGGGGAGGCAGGGCAGAGACGGGCAGACACCGGGCGTCCAGGCGATGCTGCAAGGGGCCGATTTGGGGTTGACTTTTGCGCGGCCTGCCCGATAAACTCCAACCGTTGTATAGTGCCGCCGTTGGGCGGCCGATATTTAGAACACATGGGACGAATTTTGCGAAACACGCAGACATGACCGGGCCTAACTTGGAGCGGCGAACAGCCGCGGACCCGGCATGGTTTCGTCCCGGAAGTGTCGAACTTAGCCCGTATGCAATTCCTGCTGGCGTCGGCGACTGTAGCGAACCCGCTCCCATGAGGAATTTGTCCACATGGTGAAGGTGCAGTTGCCCGACGGCACTGTTGTCGAGCATCCCGACGGGGTCCGCGTCGTAGATGTGCTGCGCGCCCTCAACCCGCGCTTGGCCGATCAGGCCGTCGCCGCCAAAGTCGACGGCCAGGTGGTCGAACTCTCTACGCGCCTGACTGACGGGCAAGTAAAGCTCACGGCTCTGAAAATCGACGATCCCGAGGGGCTCCACGTGGCCCGCCACAGCGCCGCTCACGTGATGGCCGAAGCGATTTGTCAGCTTTGGCCGAACACGAAGCTGGTGTATGGCCCGCCCGTGGACAACGGTTTCTACTACGACATTGACCTCGACTACAGCCTGACGCCCGAGGATTTCGAGCGGATCGAAGCCAGGATGGCCGAAATCGTGAAGGAGGACCGGCCCTTCGTCCGCTACGAGATGCCGCGCGACGAGGCCATGCGCAAGCTCGAAGCCGAACGCAACGAATACAAGATCGACAACGCGTTGCGGGCCGAGGGCGACACGCTGAGCTTCTACTCCACCGGCGAGCCGGGCAAGAGCTTTGAGGACCTCTGCCGCGGCCCGCACGTGCCCAGTACCGGCCGCATCGGCGCGTTCAAGGTGATGCAGGTTGCCGGGGCCTACCACCACGGCGACGCCACCAAGCAGATGCTGCAGCGCGTCTACGGCACGACCTGGCCGAACAAGAAGGCGCTTCAGGAATACCTCCGCATGATGGAGGAAGCCAAGAAGCGCGACCACCGCAAGCTGGGGCAGGAACTCGGCCTGTTCACGATCAGCCCACTGGTGGGGACCGGGTTGATTCTGTGGAAGCCGCACGGCGCGACCATCCGGCACGTGCTGGAAGAGGAGCTGCGAAAAGAACTCATCGCCCGCGGTTATCAATTGGTTTACACGCCGCACATCGGGCGCCTCGACCTCTATCGCACCAGCGGGCACTTCCCGTACTACCGGGAAAGCCAGTACCCGCCGCTGTTCGAGTCGGAGCGGGCCCGGATGCTGAACCGGCTCTGGGAACTGGCCGGAGAGGCGGGTGAGCAGGCCAGCCCGGCGGAAATCGAGCTGTTCAACGACCTTGCGGCCGAGCACGAGGATTTGCGGCAGGCGGGTTATCCGAAGAGCGCGCCGCGTGAAGAGCGTCAGCGGCGCATCCGGGCGTGGCTGGCGGTTGAAGACGGGTACTTGCTCAAGCCGATGAACTGCCCGCACCACATTCAGATTTACACGTCGGAGGCGCGGAGCTACCGCCAGTTGCCGGTCAAGCTGGCCGAGTTCGGCCAGGTTTACCGCTATGAGAAATCGGGCGAAGTGAACGGCATGACGCGGGTCCGCGGCTTCTGCCAGGACGACGCCCACGTATTCTGCACGCCGCAGCAGTTGCCCGATGAGATCGCCGAATGCGTCGATCTGTCGCAGTTCGTGCTGAAGATGATCGGGTTGAACGACTATCGCGTGCGGATCGGGCTGCGCGACCCGGACAGCAAAAAATATATCGGTTCCGAGGAGAACTGGCGCATGGCGCAGGAAGCCCTGCGCCGCTCGGTTGCGGCCGCCGCCTTGAACTCGTCCGAGGAAGTGGGCGAAGCGGCCTTTTACGGTCCAAAGATCGACTTCGTGGTGCGCGACTGCATCGGTCGCGAATGGCAGCTTGGCACGGTGCAGGTGGACTACAATCTGCCCGAGCGTTTCGGCCTGACGTACATTGGTGAGGACAATTCCGAGCACCGCCCGGTCATGGTCCACCGCACGCTGTTTGGCAGCATGGAGCGCTTCGTCGGCATTCTGATCGAACATTTCGCGGGTAAATTCCCGCTGTGGCTGGCGCCGGTTCAGGTGACGGTCTGTTCGGTCAGCGAGAAGTCCGCCGCGTATGCGGCGCAAGTTGCAGCGGCCTGCCGCACGGCCGGACTGCGAACGGAGCTGGATAACGGCAGCGAACGAATCGGGGCTAAGATCCGCAGCGCCACCATGATGAAGGTGCCGTACATCCTCGTGGTCGGTGAACAGGAGATGCGGAACGGAGCAGTAAACGTGCGCACGCGCGAAGGGCAGCAGTACGGCAGTTTCCGGCTGTCCGACTTCCTGGCCGCGTGCGCGACTGAGATTGCCACTCACGGCGAAAAGACGCCGGCGCCGGGCGGCCAGGCCCCGGCGGTAGAAGGTGCGTCACTGACGCACGCTGAAGGAGGTTAAGTAACATCGCTCAGGAAATGCGCAGAAACGAGCAGATTCGCATCTCGCCGGTGCGCGTCATCGGTGAAGCCGGCGAACAGCTCGGGGTCATGCCCGTAAATGAGGCCATGCGGATGGCCCACGAGGCGGGCATGGACCTGGTCGAGGTCGCACCCAACGTGCGGCCGCCCGTTTGCCGCATAATGGACTACGGCAAATGGAAGTACTTGCAGAAGAAGAAGACCAAAAAGAGCCACGAGCAGGCGCTGAAGGAAGTTCGCCTGCGGCCCAAGACCGACGATCACGATCGTGGTATCAAGTTGCGGCAGGCCGAAAAGTTCTTGAAGGCCGGCGACAAGGTGCAGTTCACGATGCGATTCCGGGGCCGCGAACGAGCCCATCGCGAGATCGCTTTCGCATCCTTGCGCGAAATCGCGGATCAACTCGGCGAAAAGGTGAAGGTGGAACGGCCGCCCTCGATGGACGGCCGGAACATGATCATGATCCTCTCGCCGGTGAAGGGCGCCTGGGGTGAAGGCGGGGCGGACGAGGACGAGCAAAGCTCGCCCGAGCGCCCGGCCGTCGTTCGCCCGCCGGAAGCGCGCCGGCCGCAAGAACATGTTCCGGCGCCGCAAACGATGCCCGCGACGACGGCGGCTGAAGAAGCGTGAAGGGCCGCATGGGGCCCGCGGGTTTCAACTCGAACTGACCGCAAACTCCTTGGCTGCGGGTCAGGAGGCGACCAGTTTGGCGATTTTTGTCGAATTGCCCGGTAAGTGGGCACCGCCGCACCTGCTGGTTTATCCGAACAAACTGCTCGCGCGTGTCGCGCCGGAATGTCTTCAAACCGCTTGTTTTTAAACAGGCGCGGGCCTTGGGCGTCGACTCAGCCTGCCTTACGGTCCATCATAAGCGCCGCCGCGCCGCTACAGCATGAGCCCTCCCGGCCTGAACGCCGGTAGCCAGAGATACCGTTTATGCTGAATCTCGTCTGGATCGCCACGATGTTCTTGATCGCGTTCGCACAGCCGCTTCCGTCCGGCCCCGGCGTTGCACCCGAAACACAGACGGCCGCTGCCGCTCCGTCCTCCGTGACGGTGACCGGCTTCATCCGCAAGACTGTGAGCGTGGATGACCAGAGCTACGCCTACGTCGTCTACGTGCCGCCGGACTACACTCCCGAGCGGCCTTGGCCGGTCATCCTCTTCCTCCACGGCGCCGGCGAGCGCGGCGACGATGGATTCCTACAAACCGATATTGGCATCGGCCGCGCGATCCGCCGGCACCATCGAAACATTCCGGCCATAGTCGTCATGCCACAATGCCGGCCGAATGAGTCCTGGGTAGGCCCAATGGCGGGCATGGCTTTGCGCTGCGTCGAGCTGACCTCGCGCGAGTACAACCTGGACCCGAAGCGCGTATACCTGACCGGCCTCTCACTGGGCGGACAGGGGGCTTGGATGCTGGCCGCAAGTTACCCCGATAGGTGGGCGGCGGTCGTGCCGATCTGCGGTTTTGCCGAATTCGGCGAGTCCACGGGGTTGGCCGAGAAAATTGCCCCGCGTCTGAGGGACATCCCGATCTGGTGCTTTCACGGCGCGGCCGACAAGTCCGTCCCGGTCGAAAAATCCCGGGAACTGGTGGAGGCCATCAAGGCGGCCGGCGGCAAGAGTATCTGGTACACCGAATACGCGAATGGCAGCCACAACGTCTGGGACAAGGCGTACGACGACCCGGACCTGTGGCGCTGGCTATTCGCGCAGGAAAGAGTGGATCGTAAAAGTGAATAATCGTAAAAGTGAATAGTGGATAGTCGCGGGGGGCGCCCTGACTATCCACTACTCGCATTCACTTCTTCAGTTCTTTACGCCAGCATCACCATCAGCGCGTTTTGGGCGTGCATGCGATTCTCGGCCTGATCGAAAATGGCCGAGTTGGGCGTGCGCGACGTGGCGTAATCGATCTCCTCGCCGTAGTGGGCCGGCAGGCAATGCAGGATGATCGCGTCCGGCTTGGCGTAGCTCATCAGCTTGCTGTTGATCTGGAAGCCGGCGAACTTCTTGCGGCGAGCTTCGGCTTCGGCTTCCTGACCCATGGACGCCCAGACGTCCGTATACAGCACGTCCGCGCCTTTAGCCCCGTCGGCCAGATCATTCGTCACGCGGATCGTCGCGCCGGTTTCGCGCCCGATGGCTTGCGATTCTTCGAGCACCTGCGGCAGCGGCTCGAAGCCCGGTGGCGTAAGTACGGTCATGTTCATTCCCACGCGGGCCGCGCCGTACATCAGTGAATGCGCGACGTTGTTGCCGTCGCCGATGTACGTCGCGCTGAGGCCCCGCAGCCGGCCCTTGCGTTCCTGAATCGTCAACAGGTCGGCCAGAATCTGGCAGGGGTGCTCGAAGTCGCTGAGGCCGTTGATGACCGGCACGGTGGCGTGCTTGGCCAAATCGACGACGATCTGGTGGCCGAAAACGCGCGCCATGATGATGTCGGCGAAGCGCGACAGCACGAGCGCGATGTCTTCGGTCGTTTCGCGTTCGCCGAGTTTGATGTCCGAAGGGGCCAGGTAGATGGCGTGCCCGCCAAGCAGCGTCATGCCGGTCTCGAACGAGACGCGCGTCCGGAGCGACGGCTTCTGGAAGATCATGGCCAGCGTCTTGCCGGCCAGCGGCGCCGCGCGAAACGTGGCGGCCCGGTCGGCCTTGAGCTCCGCGGCCCGCGCCAGGATCGCATTGATCTCCTCCCCCGTCAGGTCCTTCATCGAAAGCAGACTTCGCCCGCGCAGATTGATCGCCATCGCTCAACTCCCTCTTGTATCCCGGTTTGTCGTCTTTGCAGAAAGACCCCTAGATCGTTTGATCTCTGGATCCCTCGCCAACCATCCCACGGCTCCGGGGCGGCCCCCGGGCCGAAAGAGGCGTAGTCTACCCCTTGTTCGGGCGACTTGGTAGGTCATGGTCGATCCCGTCCCGTCGCAGGGCCTCCGGTGCCTTGATGTGAGGCGCTTATAGGCACGCCGTGGCGCACGGCGTTCACTCGCCGTAACCTCGCCTTGCCACTTTGCGGATATTCCGCGCTGCCTGCGGAGTTTCGCGACCGGGCGAGGCGGTGCGGATTACAAGGCGCGAGACGTAAAGCTTTCGCCGAAACGCACTTACGGTTATCATTCCGCGACCGATTCTGGTACGGGACGTGCCAGATTCCGCTAAATTGCCGCGTGCGGCGCTTCGTGGGTGCGGCGCTCCGGTGCGGTGCTTCGTAAGTGCGGCTCCGCGGGTGCGGCCTGCGGGTGCCATGCCCAAGCTGTAAGCGTGGGCATGCCCGCGCTTACAGCTTGGGCATGGCACCCGGCGGCCGGCGCTTTACCGGACTCATGCGGCGCCGGGCAGCCACGGTCCCGGCTGGCGGCCGGGTTGTTGCGATCCAGCCCTTCGGAGAAGAGTATGTCTGGTTCGTCTCATCACGAACATGACCACAGCCTGGCCGGGCAAGTTAAGGCGGCCACGGGCGAATCCGTCTTTAACTGCTACCAGTGCGGCAAGTGCTCGGCGGGCTGCCCGTTGGGCCCCGAGATGGACCTCGCGCCGAACCAGGTCCTGCGGGTGCTGCAGCTTGGCCTGCCGGCGCTGGAAGAAGAGGCGCTGAAGGCGGAGTCGATCTGGCTGTGTCTGGCCTGCGAGACGTGCGCCACGCGCTGCCCGCAGGAGGTCAGCATCCCGAAGATCATGGACTACCTGCGGGAAGAAGCCTTGCGGCGCGGCGTGGCAAACCCGAAGGCCAAGGACATCCTCGCCTTCCACCGCTCGTTCCTCGATTCCATCAAGAAGAACGGGCGGCTGCACGAGGTCGGGCTGATTTCGGCTTACAAAATGCGAACCATGCACCTGTTTCAGGATGTCAATGTCGCGCCGAAGCTGCTGATGCGCGGCAAGCTGAAAATCCTGCCGCACAAGATCAAGGGCCGCGACGCGATCGCCGCCATGTTCGACCGCTGCGCCGCCGCGAGCGGGCATGCCGGCCAAACCACGGGCCATCACGACGAGGCGGATAAGAGATGAAAATCGGCTATTTTCCCGGTTGCTCGCTGCTGGGCTCCTCGCGTGAATACGGCGAGTCGCTGACGGCCATCGCCCCGCTGCTGGGGCTCGAGCTGACCGAAGTCCCGGACTGGAACTGCTGCGGGGCCAGCGCCGCTCACAGCCTGAACCACAAGCTGGCCTTGGCGCTGCCTGCCCGCATTCTCGCTCAGGCCGAGCGGGCCGGGCTCTCTGAGCTGCTGGTCCCCTGCTCGGCCTGCTTCACACGCCTGGCCGGCACCCGGTACGAGCTTTCCCAGGATGAGAATCTGCGGCGCGAGGTCAGCCGGATAATGGAGCTGCCGTACAACGGCACGACCCGCGTCCTGAGCGTGGTCGAGGTGCTCAGCCGGGCCGCGGCGAACGGCCTAAAAGAGAAGGTGAATAAGCCCTTCGGACGCAAGGTGGCCTGTTATTACGGCTGCTACCTGACGCGGCCGGCGGCGCTGAACACCTGCAAGCGGGCTGAAGATCCGCAGGAGATGGACGACATCGTCAAGGTCTGCGGGGCCGAGCCGATTGATTGGCCGTTCAAGGTCGAGTGCTGCGGGGCGGGGCTCTCGGTGGCCAAGCTGGACTCGGTCGCCCGATTGTCGGGGCAGATCGTG